>ERZ827522.8-NODE-8-length-296176-cov-15.539692_pt1 | contig 296176 bp, 283 predicted proteins | sample MGYA00519580_ERZ827522 | MGnify/ENA primary metagenome ERZ827522 (study PRJEB31778, sample SAMEA3449340) | human gut metagenome | biome: human gut; feature: human-associated habitat; material: faeces | place: United Kingdom | collected 2010/2012 ... | reverse complement strand
CAGAGAACAGAAAAGGATAGCATGTATGAACTGTCCGCAAAAAATGACCGACTGATTTGGAGCAAAGGCTCGGCAGAATTGTTCGTCAAGGTAATGAAAATCGAAAAGTAGAAATTTACCGTTATGTAACAAAGCAAACCTTTGACGCATACCTTTATCAACTTGTTGAAGGTAAACAAAAATTTGCATCGCAAATTATGACGAGTAAATCTCCCGCCCGTTCGGCAGATGATATTGACGAAACTGCTCTTTCTTATGCCGAAATAAAAATGCTTGCAACGGGTAATCCACTAATAAAAGAAAAAATGGACTTGGATTTAAAAGTAAATGAACTTAAAGTTTTAAGGAGTGCTTACCTAAGCCAAAAATTCAATTTGGAAGATGCTATATTAAAGACATATCCGGCACAAATTGCTAAATACAATTCACAAATCAGTGGACTTGAAAAAGACATACAAATGGCAAAAGAGCACCCAAAGACAGATACCTTTTGCGGTATGACAGTCTTGGGTGTTCCTTATTTTGAAAAGTCAAAAGCCGGTTTGGCAATCATAAATGCCTGCAAAACAATCAATTCATCGGCAGATACAATTAACCTTGGTGAGTACAGAGGTTTCAAAACCGAAATTTGTTTTGATTCATTTTCAAGAATTTACAGGTTTATTCTTAAAGGCAAAATCAGTCATAGCGTTGATTTAGGTACCGATGCTAACGGCAATATTGTCAGGATAGATAATGCCATTAAGGATATGCCAAGCAGGCTTGCAATGTGCAAAACCGAACTTGAAAGCACTATTCTTCAGCTTGAAAATGCAAAGGCAGAGGTAGAAAAACCGTTTGCTTTTGAAGATGAACTCAAACAAAAATCTGCCCGACTTGATGAACTCAATACTCAACTTAATCTTGATTTTAATGATGAGGAGATTGTTGATGAGGTGAAAGATTATAATCAAGTTCAGCAATTTAAACAAATTAATCGCGAAAGATGAGTTAATAGTGGTAATTTTAAAGATTATATGGTATAATTTATTAAAAATGAAAGGCTTGATATTATGATTGATTTAAATAAGAGTAATTTGGAATATATGAAAATATATGGATTGTTTGGACAAAAAAATATTTATATTGATTTTCATGAAAAAATCAATATTTTTATTGGTGAAAATGGATTAGGTAAGACTACAATTTTGAGCTTTGTTTATAATGTGTTGAAGATTAAAACAAATTATCAAAAATTATTGAGTACAAATTTTGAGTCATTTGAAATTAAATTCAAAGGGGATAGTGATGTATTAAAAGTTTCAAAATCGGATATTAAAGATTTTTCATCAAAAAGTGATTTTAGATATTTTAAAAATAAGAGTTATATATACGAATATTTAGAAGCAGAAGTAGCAATGTGTGATGGTGTAATAGATGATGAGATGTTTAATTATATTGTTTCAAAAATCATGCGCCGTTTCGGTTATCCAAGGTCCTATGTTAGCAGATTATTTAAAGAATATCTTGAAACTGGTAGTATGAATTCATATACTAAACAAATGTCTTCTGGAAATCAAAAGAAAGTAATAAATCTTATAAACAAATTATCAAGTAATATTTCTGAAATTGTTATGTATTTGCCGACTTACAGACGTATTGAAAATGAATTTTCGTTTTCAATGGATACACGTAATCAGCCTAATAATGAATTAATAAAATTTGGAATGCGTGATGTAAATATAGCAATTAATGAAAAATTAAATGCTATTAAAGAATATTCAATTAACGCATTTAATAGAATGTCTGGCATCTTACTAAATCAATATTCAAATAATGATCTGGAAACCCATATTGATAAGGAAAAAATAATAGACACTTCGGATTTAGATGTTATTTTTAATAGAATTGGCGATACATTAAGTGAAGAAAATAAAAATAAAATCAACGAATTGTTGAAGAGTAATGAAATATATTCTAAACAGCATTATAATTTGCTCAATTTGCTTATAAAACTACAAGAGAGTTACGATAAGCCTAGAGAATTAGATAATAAAATTATGAGCTTTGTAGATTGCTGTAATGATTATTTTGTTGATAAAAAATTCGAATATGATAGAGGAAAAATTACATTAAAAATTTTATTGAATGATACAAAAGAAGAAATTGAATTGATGGATTTGTCATCAGGAGAAAAACAAATTGTATCAATATTTTCAAAATTATATTTAGAAAATGATAGAAAGTGTATTTTGATAATTGATGAGCCGGAGCTTTCTTTGTCTATAGATTGGCAGAGAAAATTAATACCAGATATCATTGCTTCAAATAATTGTGACTTATTACTAACTGTAACTCATTCTCCATTTATTTTTGAAAATGATTTTGACGAATGTGCAAAGGAAATGAGATTTTTAATAGAGGAATAATACTGATGATTACAAAAGAGGGAATGCAAAATGCTAGATTGTCTTATACAGTAGCATTTAAAAGGTTTACAACACAATTTGATAAAAATTCGAACACGATTTTTTGCTTTTACGAAGGAGAAGACGGAAAATATTATGATGAAAAAATCAGAAGATATTCAGACGATTTTTATACGATAGTTGCAGAAAACAAAACGCAAGTATTGGACACATTCAGATTAATTTCAAACAAAAAAGAATACTGCTCTTCTAGAAAAATGTTTTTTATAGATCGCGATTTTGATGATAATACAGACTATATAAATGAAGACATTTTTATTACTGATGGATATTCTATAGAAAATTACTATGTTAATGATTCTACATTAGAAAAAATTCTTCAATCTGAATTTTCAATAAATAAAGAGGATAATGACTTCAAAACTTGTTTTGATATTTTTCATGATGATTATAATGAATTTAATAAATTAATTGTTGAGTTTAATGCACTTGCCAAAATTAGACGGCAAAAAAAAATAAATGTATGTCTTTCGAATTATAAAACTAAAGATTTAATTAAATATGATTCAAAGATCGAAAAATCAAATAAATATGATGATAAAATCAATCCTTTTAAAGAAAAACTTTTACTTGAAGAGGGTGAATTAGAAAGGACTGTTTCGGATTTGCTTTGCAAGGAAAATTGTGGGTTTTATTTTAGGGGAAAAAATCAATTATATTTCTTTAAGCGATACCTAAAAAAAATAATAAAGTTGAATGATGATGACAGCTTAGAAATTAAGCATGCTAGGGTATATTTGAATTTGACAAACAATGTTTTATCAGAATTGAGTCAATATGCTTATGTATCAGAAAATTTAAAAGAATTTTTAAGCCGACATTTTAGGTGAACTGATTTATATTATAATGAAAAGTTTGTTTTGAGTTATTAAGAATATCACCAAAAACAGTGAAAAAATAGTGAAAATTTAGTGGAGATTTTTTATAAAATAGGTTATAATATATTCAGAAGGAATGAAGTTATTATGATTAAAGTCACATTATCTAATGAAATATTAAAATATATAACCGAAATTGATAAGAACAGATATAATGTTTCTTCTGTAAATTTATCTCCGAATATCGCTAATAAATTGCGTAAAAATTCAAAGAAGAAAAGTTCTTATGCCTCAAATAAAATCGAAGGTAATCCACTGACTGAAAATCAGGTTGATGAAGTGATTGAAAATGATGAACGAAAACACTTTTTAAAGCCTGAACAGGAAGTAAGAAACTATTTTTTGGCATTAAATTATTTGGAAGAAAAAGCGAAAAGCAAAGAACCGTTTTCAAAAAAACTCATTTTAGATGTTCAAAAATTAGTTGAAAAAGGTGCGTCAAAAGAAAAAATCGGATTAAGAGGTCCTATGCCACCGGGTGTGCTTTTTGCCGTTTATGATTCAAAAACAGGCAATGCCGATTATATTCCGCCCGAAGCCAAAGATATACCCGAACTCATAGATGAATTGGTAGAGTATGTGAATACTACCGATGATCACCCGTTGATTGTCGCTGCCATAGTTCATTATCAACTTGTTACAATTCACCCATTTGAAGACGGCAACGGCAGAACTGCAAGGCTGCTTTCGGGCTATATTTTGGATATTAACGGTTACGGTTTTAACGGTATAGGCTCACTTGAAGAATACTTTGCTTATGATGTTGATGAGTATTATAATTCGATTCAAATGGGACTGCCTGCATTGTATTATTCGGGCAGAGATAATCCGCCGCATTCAGAAATTTGGATTAACTATTTTTTGCGAATGGTTTTGCTGTATTCAAATAAGGTTTGCGATTTACAGTTAAGCTCAAATTCCGATGAAGTTGCCGGCAGTATTTCATATCTTAAAGCGAGAGAAAAAGAATTGCTTTTGTTCTTGATACAAAATTATAACCGTGAATTTACGCCAAAAGAGGTAAGCGAAGAATTCGGCGTTACAAATAAAACAATAATTAACCGTCTGGTTGTTTTGTCAAAGAACGGCTTTGTTGTACCGAATTTGGTTAAACAAAGAGTTCGTTCGTATGATTTAAGTGATTTTACTAAAAATCATAAAAATGAAATTGTAGATAAGATAAAATAACAATTACAGTTAAGACACCTGTATTTATTACAGGTGTCTTTTTTGTATTGTAAGGTGGTGAAAATATGATTAAAGAAGAACAACTCGACAATATGCTCTATGAAAAAATGCAGAAAGAGTATGATTTGTTTCTTGAAAAAATTAAATCCGAGCAGTCGGTAAAACCCAATCAAGCTATTGAATCGGCTTATGAAATCGTATATAAGAAGACATTTTGTATTGCTTTGAAGATGACGATTTGAATTTAAGCTATAAAGAAAAGAAACACTTGCTGTCAAAGAAAAGACCGCTTGAGTTTCTTTATCAAGAGTGGCTTGCAACTGATTGTACTCATATGCAAATGATTCGTGATTGCATTAAGGACAGTACCGTGCACGATTTAAAACTGAAGCAAGAGCGAAAACAAAAATACAGAGAGGAGGGATGATCTTGCCATACTATCCGAAAGAAGTAATCAAAAAAGCAAAGGAAATGGACTTGCTCACATATCTTAAAAACTATGAACCTGATGAGCTTGTTCACTTTTCGGGAGATACCTATTGCACCAAAGAACACGACAGCTTGAAAATATCAAACGGGCTTTGGTGTTGGAATTCAAGAGGTGTAGGCGGCAAAAGTGCAGTTAAATATTTGACCGATGTTAAGGGATATTCTTTTATCGACGCAGTTAAAATTATCGTTGAAAAAGAAAAATTGCAACCGCCTGTTAAAGCGATTGCACCTAAAAAGAAGCGAGTATATAACCTGAAACTGCCACCCAAAAGTCCGACATATGATAAGGTTAAAGAGTACCTGACCGGCAGAGGTATCGACGAAAGTATCATAGATTATTGCCTTGAGCATAACCTTATATTTGAAAGTTTACCGTATCATAACGCTGTTTTTGTAGGTTTAAATGAACAAAATAAACCTAAGTATGCAGCGTTTCGTGCAACGGAGAACAAAGGGATTATGGGCGAATGTGAGGGAAGCGATAAGTCATATTCCTTTAAATTGACAAATGATAATGCAAATATTCATCTGTTTGAATCTGCAATCGACCTTTTGTCTTATGCCACTCTTGTTAAAATGCAAGGTAAAGATTGGCAAAATATTTCGATGATTTCTCTTGCAGGTGTGTATACGCCTAAAGAAAAAATCGAAGAAAGCAAGATACCGAAAGCACTTGTGACATATCTTAAAACTCATCCGTACATTGAAAAAATATATTTGCATCTTGACAGCGACTATGCCGGAAGATTAGCCACAAAAACATTAAAAATCATTTTACCAACTGAATATCCCAATATTGAAATTGTTGACAACCCTGTTCCGAGAGGAAAAGATGTCAACGATTTTTTGCTTTTAAGCAAAGGTATGAAGCCTGTTGTATCTGAAAGGAGAGTACCAAGTGAACGAAGAAAACCTGATAAAGGTATTGCTCGTTGAATCATTTGACAAGCCAAAGATAATTACAATCGAAAACAATTACCAAGCGATTAGTGAAATTATCTGCGGTGATGTAGACGAATATATGCCGTTTGAAGATGATGTCGCCTTGCTTTGTAATGCTGACGGTAAAATACTTTCTCTTTCTGCAAGTCATACTGTAACCGATATTGAAACAGGTAAAACAGAACTCATATACGGCAGTTTTATCCTTGTAGGTGCAAGTGAATTTGATACCGAATATCATTCGTTAGATGATGATTTAATTGATAAATATATGGATTTATTCAGTAAATGAAGCAGCATAATACTATGCTGACTTGTCTTAGCGAGCAGTCCGTTTATACTCCTAATAAGTATAAACAGCTCGTTAGGGGTTGACCCCTAATACCCCATAAATTCAAACAAAAAGGACAAACATTATGAAAACAATTTTAATATCAACAGTAGCATTTATTCTCGGAGGTGTTTCAGGCATTGTTACTATGTGTTTAGTTCAAATCAATCGTGTAAACGGTAACGAAAGATTTGAGGAGGATGACTTTGATGAGGAGAGATATTAAAAAGCAGTTTTGGTTTAATGAGAAAGAAGCCGGTGCACTTGAAGAAAAAGCAAATGCCACCTGCCTTACCGAAGCGGCTTTGGTAAGACTTCTTGTTACAGGATTCATTCCTGCATCAAAGGATAATGCAAAAATATATAGCCTGACAAAAGAACTGTCGGCTATCGGTAATAATATAAATCAAATTGCAGTTAAATGTAATTCACTCGGCTTTGCAGAAAAGGAACGGCTTCTCAAAAAGGTTGATGAACTTGACAAACTTCAACTTGAACTTGAAACGGAGTTTCTCTCACCAAAGGTTGATGAAAGATGGCAGTAAGTAAAATATGGGCTGTTAAATCAAGACTTGATAAAGTGCTTGACTATGCCGCCAATCCCGATAAAACAGGTTTTACCGAAGATGAATTGAAAGATGTAATTGACTATGCCAAAAACTTTGATAAAACAGACGGCGAAAAATTCGTGACGGGAATTAACTGTAATCCGAGAATAGCATATACACAGTTTCAAAATACAAAAAAGAGATTTAATAAAACTGACGGTATACTTGCTTATCACGGATATATGAGTTATGCAAAAGGTGAAATCACTCCACAAAAAGCACACGATATAGGTGTTGAATATGCAAAGCGTGTTTGGGGAGATAAGTATGAAGTTATTGTCACAACTCACTTAAACACAGACTGCTATCACAATCATTTTGTTGTCAATTCGGTTTCTTTTGTCGATGGTAAAAGGTGCAGAGAAAAAACTTGGTTCATTCTTCGTCACGAAATAGATAAGATTTGCAAAGAACATAACTTGTCTGTTGTAGAAAACGGTATAAGAAATTCAGCACCTCAGTACCTTACTGCAAAAGAACAAGCAGGAATGCCGACAAGATATAACCTTGCAAAAGAAGCACTTGATGGTGCAATCGAAAACAGTAAGAGTGTAAAAGAACTTGAATACAATCTTAAAAAGCTCGGTTACAGTTGTAACTTCAATGTGAATCATAAGTATTGGACTGTGACACCAAAAGGATACGACAGACCTATCAGAACATATAGGCTTGGTGAAAAGTATTCAAAGGAAAATATCTTAAATGCCGTTTTGGAAAATAACAGACCAGTAAAATATAAACCGTTTGTGCAAGGTCAGGGGCAATATAAACTTTCAACAAGAGGTACAAGACTACGCAAAGTCAAAGGACTTCGTGGTTTGTATTTCTATTATCTATATAAGCTTTGTTATCTGCCAAAGAATAAACCGAAAAGTATTTCAAGAGTCCATTATCTTTTAAGAGAAGATTTGATGAAGCTTGATAAATTATCAAACGAGGCAAGGCTCCTTGAACAGTATCGGATAAATACTGTCGAGGAGCTTTTCTCATATAAATCGAAAGCCGAAAAGGAAATTGAAACATTAACCGAAAACAGGAAGCAACTGCGAAATGAATCAAAAAGAAAGAATTGCTCAAATCTGAATGAGGTTAAAGAAGATATATCCGAAATAGGCAAACGGTTAAAAGAATTACGCAAGGAAATTTTGCTCATTGACGATATTGCCGAGCGTTCAAATGAAATCGAAGAAAAATTAGAGCAAGCAGAAATTGATGAGCAAAAGAAACTGCAAAAGGAGGAAAAGTATCGTGAATAACTCAGGCGACGCCGCCGAACAAGTTGTAAGACTGTCACTTGAAGGCTTTGAAGTTGTTGCAAAGGTATCGGGAGAAGCTGCAAAGAATATTGCCGTTCTTCTGCTTGCCGCATTAAAGCAGGAACAAAAAGCCAAAGGTAAGGCAAGACTTTCAAACCTGATTAAGTCCGGCAAAGAACTTAAAGTCTTTTCAATTCCTCAAAAGGATTTGAAAAAGTTTACAGAGCAGGCAAAGAGATACGGTGTTTTGTATTCTGTTCTTAAAGACAGAAATGCAAAAGGTAAAAATGTCACCGTTGATATTATTGCCCGTGCCGAGGACGCATCCAAAATTGATAGGATTATCGAAAGATTTAAACTCGGTACGGTTGACAAAGGCTCTATCACCAATGAGGTTGAAAATTCCGTCAGCGAAAAGACAAACAAAAGCAACGAAGAAAAAACAAATGGCGACCTTATCCTTGAGCATATTGAGGCAAAGAGTACGGAGGAAACGGATAAAAACCCCTCTTTATCTCGGACGGAAAAAGACAGTCTGTCCGAGAGTTCATCGAAAGCTATCAATGATAAGGACGCTAAAGACAAAAAACAGTCTGTTAAAGAATTGCTTGACGGTTATAAAGATGAGATTAAAGCCGACAGAGCAAAAGATATTGCAGACAAATCAAAAACGGTTGCAGATACCGTAAAAAAATCTGCTAAATCAATAAAGGAAAGGTAATTGATATGAGTTACGGTTACAAAAAAGGATATAATCCACAAAAGTATGCCGAAAATCGAAAGGCAGAAAAGGAAAGAACATATCAAATGATTGACGATACGACGATCGAGGTTTCAAAAAGTCCCGATAAGCTAAGAGAATTTCTTGATGTTCAAGCAAAGTTTGATATGTATTCGGCGGCAAACACTTTGCTTATCTTTAAGCAAATGCCTAATGCCACACAGCTTAAATCTTTTGATGATTGGAACAAGGACGGTGTCAAAGTTCGTCAAAAGCAAAAGAGCATAGCAATTCTTGAACCTGTTGAATATACAAAGAGCGACGGTACACCGGGTCTTGGCTATAATGTCAAAAGAGTGTTTGACTGTTCGCAAACAAATTCAAAAAGAGAGGCAGTTCAAAAGACCGATGATTTGAAACATACTCTCAAAAACTTTGTAAATGCTTCGCCTGTTGAAATCATTGTAGGCGAAATACCAAATTCAAACCTCGGTGCGTTCTACAACTTTGAGACACAGCAAATTACACTCAATGAAAATCTTACCGATACTAAACAGATTTTTGAGTGCCTTGCTCAAGAGGTTGCATTTGCTCAGCTTGCCGACGGTAAGAAATCATACAGCCGTAGAGACGAAGGCTTTAAGGCAGTTTGCCTTGCATATATGATTTGCACCAAATACGGTGTTGATAAAAACGCTTTCGATATTGAAAGCCTGCCGGATAATTGGAAAAAGGCGGACGCAAAAGATATTCGCCGTGAACTCTCCTCTGTAAATTCTGCCTACAAGGAAATTGTCAGCAGAGTTAATGATGAAATCTATCGCCAAAGGCAGGCAAAGAGCAAGAAAATGGAGCGATAATATATGAAAGAAGAACGCTACCATTTAGTTCTTGATGATTTTGAACAAGGCGTAGTTATTCGTGCTCTCAATGATTTACGCACAGATTTAATCAGCGATAAAAGAGAAACCGATGCCGTAGATGAAGTGCTGTTAAAGGTTTGCAAAGCACCTACCAAAAAGATAAAGGTGGTAAAGCAGAATGAGGAACGATAACAAAAAGGTAGAAATTATTGCTTTCGCAGTTTTTGTTGTACCTTTGATATATATTGGTCTAAAGATTGCACCGTATATGTCAAACGGGTTAATATCAATTCTTAATGGCTTTAGTGAAATATTTGCACAACCGTTTAAGATAACCTTATGTGAGGACAGTTTAAAAGCTGTCCTCATTTTGCTTTTAATCTACGGTATTACTTTGTTGGTGTATTTTTCTTCAAAGAAAAATTACCGGCGAGGTGAAGAACACGGCTCCGCAAAATGGGGCAAAGCAAAACAGGTTGGTAAAAAGTATATTCAAAAACCGATAAATCAAAACAAGATATTGACTGATAATGTCGCTATCGGTATGAACTGCAAAAAGCATAGGCGAAATCTTAATACGATAATTTGCGGTGGCGCCGGTGCAGGTAAAACAAGATTTTATGCAAAGCCGAATTTAATGCAGTGCAACACCTCTTTTGTCATTCCCGATCCAAAGGGCGAAATAGTTAAGGCTGACGGTAGTCTGCTTGTAAAGAAAGGTTATGATGTCAAGGTTATTGATTTGATTGATATGGAAAAGAGCTATTGCTACAATCCGTTTGTTTATCTTGAAAATGACAATGACATACAAAAGCTTGTAACTAATCTTTTCAAAAGCACAACACCGAAAGGCTCGCAAACCAATGACCCGTTTTGGGATACGGCGGCACAAATGCTTTTGCTTGCTTTAATCTTTTATCTTCACTATGAAGCACCCGAAGAAGAGCAGAATTTTGCAATGGTAATGTATATGCTTCGTGCAGGTGCTATTGAAGATGACGAGGACGGCCCGTGCCTTACACCACTTGACCGTCTGTTTTATAATCTTGAAACCGAGAAACCCGAACACATAGCAGTTAAGTATTACAAGTCTTATCATTCAGGCTCGTCAAAGACGCTTAAATCAATTCAGATAACCTTGATGTCAAGACTTGAAAAGTTCAATCTTGAAAGCCTTGCAGCTTTAACCAAGACAGATGAACTTGATTTATCAACTATGGGAGAAAAGAAAACAGCCTTGTTTGCCGTTATTCCCGACAACGATACAAGTTTTAATTTTCTTATCTCGATTTTATATACTCAACTGTTTCAACAACTCTTTTATTGTGCCGACAAAAAGCACGGCGGAGCGTTACCGATACCCGTACACTTTCTTATGGACGAGTTTGCAAATGTATCATTACCCGATGATTTTGATAAGTTACTCAGCGTAATGCGTTCAAGAAACATTTTCGTATCCATAATACTTCAAAATCTTTCTCAGCTTAAAGCCTTATTTGAAAAGCAATGGGAAAGTATTGTCGGCAACTGCGACCAATTTCTTTATCTCGGTGGAAATGAGCAATCAACACACAAATATGTTTCCGAGCAACTCGGCAAGGAAACTATCGACACAAACACATACGCACGAAGTTTTGGCAGAAACGGTAACTATTCTACCAACTACCAAATATCAGGCAGAGAGTTAATGACGCCAGCAGAGGTGCGTATGCTTGATAATAGCTATGCAATTCTCTTTATCCGTGGTGAAAGACCTGTTATCGACCTCAAGTATGATATTCTTAAACATCCGAATTTGAAGTATACAGAAGACGGTGGAGGAGAGCCTTTTATTTACGGTGAAGAAAAATCTTCTGTTGCCTCAATCACTATTACTTTTATCAAGAGTGATAAAAAGCAGGAAAAAGATGATATTGCCGACGATTATGATTTTGACTTAATTACAAAAGAAGAACTTGAACTGATGTTCAATATTTAGGAGGAAAACTTATGCTTAAATTCAAAGCAAAAAAGAGTGATGAAGTTAAAACTTCACCACTCACTAAAAAATCAAATGCTGTTGCAAAGGCAACTATGTTTTTTGCAACGCTCATTGCAACAATGTTTTGCTTTGCTGTTACAGCTTTTGCAGACGATGACCCGCTTACGGTTGTAAACAATCTTTCAACCTTTATTTTCGGTCTTATCCGAGCAGTAGGACTTATTATTCTTGCTTGGGGTATTGTTCAAGTAGGTTTGTCGTTTCAAACCCACGACCCGTCACAGCGATCTAATGGATTTCTAACCCTTGCCGGAGGTGTTGTAATCACATTTACTAAAGAAATTCTTAATCTTATTACGGGATAAAGCCTAATTATGCGATGATTTTATTAGTTAATGAATCTTTTCTCAATTTTTGTAAAACAATATCGTAATTGTTAGTTTTGTATTTAGATAAAATGTATTCGGGATTTGATAGAGTGTTAATAGCTTTACCTTTGAAAAGATTATTTTTAGTTAAATAATATAAATTTGTATAACAGATGGAAAGAATTTCATTTTTTATATTAAGATCTTCCAAGATTTTAATTGCAGATTTATAATATTCGATTGCTTCAATGCTATTTTTTAAATCGTATAAAATTGCTAATAAATAATAAGATTTTGCCAAACGAAATTTATCGGATTTATTTCTTTTTCTAATGGAAAGAGCTTCTTTTTGAAATGAAATTGCTTTGTCAAAATCACCACTTCTTCGATAAAGACTTGATAATGTGCTTAATGTTATTGCAAAATTGGTTTCTTTAGTAGAAGGTGAATTCTTTTCTAAGTTATACACTTTGTTTTCTAATATTAAAGCGGGTTTTATATAATTTAGTTTTGAGTATATTAATGCGAGATTATGATAAGAGATATTTAAGTTACTGCTATATTTTTTTCTTAATTGAAAAGATTTCTTTTGATATTTTAATGCATTTAAAAGTTGACTATTGTCTTTAGATAATATTAATGACATTACGTTGTATGATTTAATATTAAATTCATCGTATTCAATGTTATTTTCAATCCCGCGAAGACATTTCTTTTGCAAGTTAATTGCTGTTTTATTGTCTCCTAATTCAGAAAAAATCCATGCTGAACTATTTAGAAAATCCTTATATTCAACAGACATATCATCAATATAATTTGAAATAGATAATGCCCAATTAGAATATATAAATTTATCGTCTAAACTATCAAATGTTCCTGAATCTATAATTTTGCTCAAGTTTAAAATGAGTTCTTTACAAGCTTCAAATGTTGGATTAATCTGATCACGTACAATTTCTTGAATTACATTGTGTATGATTATTTTGTTTTCTTTAATAAAAATCCAACCTTTTCTTTCTAACAAATTAACATATTCGATATATTCATTTTTAAATAGATCATTAAAAATTGTATAATTTATATCATCTTTTGGAAGAAGTGACAGATAGAGTAAAATTATTCTTTCTTCTTTTAGGTCAGCAATGTCAAATACTATTTTTAAGTGATCAAAAAATTTTCTGTATTCATTATCATCGTGCCAATTTATTGGAACAGACGCGTGAATGGTTTCTTTTAAATTGAAACCCTGTTTAATAAGTTCGTTATGTAATTTGGAAATAGTAAGATTTGGTGAACTAGCAACTGTTTTTGCTAGTAATTCTATAGTAAGAGTATGATACCCGCACAGTTCTACTATACTTTTAATGTGGTTTTCTGTCTTATGTGAAAATTCAGTTTCATTTGTATTTCTTTTGAACAATTCTATGCAGTTTTCTAAAGACAAAAAACCAACAGTATAGTTTTTAAATCCATAGATTACTAATCTAGACGTTATAATAACATCACATTTTAAACGAGTTAAATCTGATAAATATCTATCATGTATATTATCGACATTATCAATCATTACCAAGGTGTCCTTATCTTGGTTAATAAGATAATTCATAATTTTATCATAATAATAATCAATATCGTAATCAAAATAATTTTCATCATTCCAAATTTTTGATTGACGTATAAATGTGTGTTTAATATTTTTTTCATATTCATACCAAAAGATTTTTTTATATTGACCATTTTTTTCAAAATAAAATTCTTTTGATAGTTCAGTTTTTCCGATTCCACCTAAACCATTAACTAGAATAACAAAATTTGATTTATATAACAAATTTTGTAGATTTGTTATATCTTGGTTTCTTCCAATACAATCAATTTTCTTTGTAGGGGTTCTTGTTGTTTTAATTTTATGTAATTCTTTTGATTTTTCAATTGAATGAGGTTGTTCTTTATTTAAAATAGCTAGTATTTCTTTTATTCCTTTATCGGAATCTATGAGCTTTTCTTTTATGAAGAATTCCAATGAGTTCTTTCTTAATTTATTAATTATGTTGGAATATAATCTTTCCCTTTCAGCATTCGGAAATTCGCATTCATTTGGAAGTATCTTTTCAGGAGTGAATGATTCATTATTTGATATGGAGTTTTTGATCGCTTCTTTTATAATTTCATCGTATTCTTTTGGAAAATGATGATTACTGTATTCATTACTTTCATTTAAAAAATCACGATATTCATTACAAACAGTAGTTATTGTTTTGTCAATGACATTCATGAAACTTCTGTACTGATAATCTTCAGGTTGTAATTTATTTATTATTGTCGATGATAAACCTGTAACATCAGATGCAAGTCCAATTAAATCTAAAGCGTTCATTACTATTCCTCCAATAATTACATTTTAATATATTACAAATAAAATAGCAAATACAATTTATTTTAAGGAGATGAAATTATGTCAGATAACTGGGTAGTACGCAATCTTGAAAATGCTCTTGAAACTTGGAACGACAAGTTGACAGAGATATGGGGATTGCTGACCGCTACACCCGAAGAATTCAAAGGCGGTAAAATATGGAATGTAATACTCGATATTAACGGAGCATTGCAGGTAATCGGCACAGCTTTGCTTGTTTTGTTCTTTGTTGTTGGTGTTATGAAAACCTGCGGTTCATTTGCCGAAGTAAAGAAACCCGAACACGCATTAAGACTGTTTATACGTTTTGCACTTGCAAAAGGTGCAATAACCTATGGACTTGATTTAATGCTTTCTTTATTTAAAATTGTTCAAGGTACAATTTCAACAATAATGACTTCTGCCGGATTCGGACAAGCAAATGAAACAACTCTGCCGCAAGAAATGATTACGGCTATTGAAAATTGCGATTTCTTTGAAAGTATACCGTTGTGGGCAGTAACACTAATCGGAAGTCTGCTGATAACAGTTTTGTCATTTATTATGATAATGACTGTTTACGGCAGATTTTTTAAGTTGTATATGTATACTGCTATTGCACCGATACCGCTTTCAACATTTGCAGGAGAACCGTCACAGCATGTCGGCAGGTCATTTATCAAAAGCTATTGTGCAGTATGCTTGGAAGGTGCAATTATTGTCCTTGTCTGCGTCATATTCTCACTCTTTGCAGCATCACCGCCGCAAGTTGATAGAACTGCACCTGCGGTAACTATGGTGTGGAAATATGTAGGTGAACTCATATTCAATATGCTTGTACTTGTCGGAGCAGTTAAAACATCAGACCGTATTGTACGGGAAATGATGGGACTTTAAGGAGGTAAATAATGCAAATACAAATCAATAAAGAGTTTAGAGATTATCGTGAAAAGGTGTATTTCGGACTGAGTATGCGACAGTTGATATTTTCATTTCTTGCTGTCGGCGTTGCAATAGTATCATATATATTGCTTAAAGATAAGCTCAGTACCGATACAATATCGTGGCTTTGCATACTGCTTGCCGCACCGTTTGCTGCTTTGGGTTTTGTAACATACCACGGTATGACTTTTGAAAAATTTGCCTGTGCGTGGATAAAATCGGAAGTCTTAATTCCCAAAAGACTTGTTTTTAAAGCAGAAAGCAAAACTCATATTGAGAATAAAGAAATGATTAAACAAAATGAAAAGGAGGTTTTCAAGAATAATGAAAACTCGCAATAAAATGAAAAAATTTGAACAGGAAAAGTTCGTTATACCCAAAACCGTTCAAAATGTTATCCCTATTAAAGCCGTCTATAAAGACGGCATTTTTCTTGTCGGTAAAAATATGTATTCCAAAACATTTCTCTTTACCGATGTTAATTACTATATCGCCTGCGAAAACGAAAAGAATGATTTAATGCGTCAGTATTGGGCAGTTATCAATTCTTTCGGAAACGGTGTTACCGTTAAACTTACAATCAACAACCATAGATTTGATAAGGAAGATTTTGAAAAATCAATCCTTATGCCGTATTACTATGATAACCTTGATGTGTATCGTAAGGAATATAACGAAATGCTGCTTAATAAAGCGGCAACATCCGAGTGTATTGTTCAGGATAAGTATTTTACCGTTACGGTAAATAAAAAGTGCTATGAAGACGCAAGAGCATTTTTTACTCGCATTGAAAAGAACCTGTCAACAAACCTTTTTGCACTCGGAAGTAAATGCGAGCCGTTAAATGCAACCGACAGACTTAAGATATTCCATAATTTCTACCGTGCAGGGAGTGAAGAAAACTTCAATCTTGATTTTGAACTTTTGCAAAATCAAGGCTGTGATGTGCGTGACTATATCTCTCCCGATTCAATGGACTTCAACAGCGACTATATGATGATTAACGGTCAGTATTGCAGGACTGTTTTTCTTCGTAATTACGGTACATTTGTTGATGATAATATCATAACCGAACTCACTTCAATCAATAAAAATTTAATGCTCTCTATTGATTTTATCCCTATTCCCGTTGATGAAGCTAACAAGGATGTAGATAACATTTTGCTTGGTGTTCAATCGGATAAGGCGAACTTCAATCGTCGTCAGGCACAAAACCAAAACTACGGTGCTACCAATTATGACCTTGAGCAAAGAGAAAAGGAAATACTTGAAATCAGAAACGATATGCGTTACCGTGACCAAAGAATTTATGACACGATAATTTCAATGGTAATAACTGCCGACAGTAAGCAGGAACTTGATAACTTAACCGAAAGTATTTTTGCCAAAGCTTCCGAGAACAGCACAGCACAGTTTGCAACACTTCGTTATCAACAGCTTGACGGACTTAATACTGTTTTACCGTTTGGCGTCAAAAGAATTGAATGTTACCGTACACTTACCACGGAATCACTTGCGTCTTTTATGCCGTTTCACGCTCAAGAGGTCAGTCATCCGGGTGGAGCGTATTACGGTCAAAATGCTATCAGCAACAATATGATATTTGTTAATAGGCATTCGCTTCTTAACGGTAACAGTATTGTGCTTGGCGTACCCGGTGGTGGTAAATCATTTATGGTTAAAGAAGATATTGTATCAATCTTTCTTTCAAATCCCGATGCCGATATTGTAATTATAGACCCTGAAAGAGAGTACAACGCTCTTGTTAAAGCATTCGGCGGAGAGGTAATCAACATATCTGCAAATTCACCAAACCATATTAACGCTATGGATATGAATGCAAACTATGAAGATGAGGGCAATCCTGTAACCACTAAATCCGAATTCATTATGTCACTTTGCGAACAGTTGCTCGGTACATCTGCCGACGCTAAAGATAAGTCCATCATTGACAGGTGCTGCAAGAATGTTTATGACGGATATATCAAAAACAATTTCAGCACACAGCAACCTACTCTTAAAGATTTTAGAGAAGAACTGTTAAAGCAAAAGGAAACCGAGGCACATGATTTGGCACTTGCCATTGAGTTATTTACAGACGGCTCGCTTAACACTTTTGCACAGCCTACCAATGTTGATATTAACAACAGGCTAATATCATATGACATTCTTGAACTCGGTGATTCGCTTCTGCCTGTAGGTATGCTTATCGTACTTGATAATCTTTTAAACAAGATTACTTCAAACAGAGAGAAAAGACGACAAACATATATCTTTATTGATGAGATGTATTTGCTTTTTGCTCATCAATATACGGCAAAATTCCTTTATCGTATTTGGAAACGAGTAAGAAAATACGGAGCGTTTGCAATCGGCATTACACAGAATGTGGGAGATATGCTTGAAAGCAATACGGCAAGAACTATGGTATCAAATTCCGAGTTTGTTATCATGCTTAATCAAAAGGAAAGTGATGTGCTTGAACTTTCAAGGCTCCTTGAAATTACGCCTAACCAAACGCAGTATTTTACAAACAAGGATGCCGGTCAAGGACTTATGAAGATAGGCAGTAACCTTGTGCCGTTTGTAAATAAATTTCCAAAGGATACACAACTCTATAAGTTAATGACATCTAAACCGGGAGAGGCTATCTAATTATTAAATACAATCATACAGTGCCGCTGACTTAAAGTCGGTGGCATTGTTTTTTAAGGAGTTATACACTATGAAAAAATCTGTTTTTGTTATTCTACTCGTATTCTTCATATCTGCTTTTTCAATCAGTATGTACTTTGTTGTTAAAGAAACTGTTGAGGATAAAAAGCAATATGAAGTATTTGAAAATATTGTTTCATCTGTTCAAATTGAAGATGACAATTCTGATTATACAGACGAGCAACTTAAAAGATATATTGAATTAAATACGGAAAATTCCGACTTTGTAGGTTGGATAAAAATTGACGGTACGCACATAAATTATCCTGTTATGAAAAACAGTACGTCTGATTACTATTTGCACCGTAATTTTAATAAAGAGTATTCATATTACGGCACACCGTATTTAAGTGATAAAAGCGATACTATGAAGCCTACCGACAATATAGTTATCTACGGCCACAATATGCGAGATAACACTATGTTCGGTGATTTGAGTAAATACAAATTAAAGGAGTTTTTTGAAAAGCACAGATACATTCACTTTGATACGCTTGTAGATTTAGGAAAGTATGAGATTATATGTGTATTCAAAACAACACCGAGCAAATTCGATTATCAAAATTATACCGTCTTTGATTCTTCCAATGAATTTAATTCGTATATTTCAAAATGCAAAGAAAGCGAATACTACAATACCAATGTATCGTGCAGTTACGGTGATAAGTTAATAACGCTATCCACTTGCGAATACAGTCAAGAAAATGGCAGGCTTGTAGTAGTTGCTAAAAAGGTGAAGTGATATGAGCGAGATTGAAATTAAAAAGGTTGCCGAGAAAGCACTTAAAACTACTGACAATCTTGGTATAGCTACAGAAAAGGCTAAAGGGATAGCTTTAAAAGCGAAAGAAAAGGTATCGGAAAGTGTTAGTGATAATTCCGAAAGCCCTGTTAATTATGCTGTAAATAAAATTCAGGATGATGCTAAAAATGTTTCGGAGGACGCAATTTATCTTTTCAACAAGCAAGGCAAAAAGAGTGTAAACAAAACTGTTAAGAATACAAAAAAGCTCGAACAATCTATTGAAGAAGTTCGAGCAAAAAGAAAGATTAAAAAAGATAAAAGCAAGGTAAACAACCCTGATAGATATACACCCAAAGCACCTGATGATACAGTTATGATTGATGATATTGTATCAAAAAACACACCAAAGAATACTCAAAACAAAGTCCGTAGTGCAAGCAGTATCAAAACAAAAGAAACCGTATCTGCCGTTAAATCAAACCAACCTATTATAAATGCAAGCAAACAATCTGTGAAAGACACAGCAAAAGCCATTAACAAATCATCTCAAATAGCTAAAGAAACGGCAAAGCAATTTGCCAAAGGTGCAAAGAAAGCCGCAAGAGCAACTAAAAGAGCAATCAAAGCTATGATTGAAAGCACGAAAGCACTTGTTAATGCGATTATTGCAGGTGGTTGGGTATCTGTTGTCATAATCATTTTAATAAGTCTTGTAGCTGCCTTATGTTCATCATTTTACGGTATATTCTTTTCAAGCGAAACATCGCAAAGTGGTATGAACATAACTTCCGTAATTCAGCAAATCAACAATGAATTTGATGACAAGATTGACGAAATTAAATCATCGGGCAGTTTTGACGGAGTAGAAGTAATCGGCAGTCGTTCTAATTGGAAAGATATTTTATCTATCTATGCAGTTAAGACTACTACCGATGAAAACAACCCTATGGAAGTCGCAACAGTTGACGAAAACAAAAAGTCGATTTTATCATCAATCTTTTGGGATATGAACAACATATCAAAATCTGTTGAAACACGGACAGAAACGATAACGAAAGAATCAACTGATGAGCAGGGCAACAAGATCGAAACTACAAAGCAAGTTGAAAAGAAATATATTGTAATAACCTTATCCGGCAAGACTGCCGAGGATATGTCGGTTTCTTATTCATTCAATGATACGCAAAAGAAATATTTAGCCGAATTGAAGAGTGATAAAAACAACAAACTTTGGGCATCGCTTATCTATAATATCGGCGGAGTATCGGGTGGTAGCGGTATTGACATTAAAGACCTTGATTTTTCAAACGAAACGGTCAATGACACGCAGAAGAAAATAGTCGCAGTAGCAACAAACTCTGCTAAATACGGTATTTCTGCCCGTTCGGGTTACTGTCAGGCTTGGGTTGCAGATGTATACCAAGCTGTTACAGGTTCAAGAGGTTCTGCTCACTGTGCTTTATGTGCGGCAGATATGTGGGCAGTATCAAGCGATTGGAGCAAGATACCTGTAGGAGCAACAGTTTATGGTTATGCCTCCAACCCCTACGGTCATGTCGGTATCTATATCGGCAACGGTATGGTTGCTCACAATATCGGTGAAATAAAAATACAAAGCCTTGAAAGTTGGGTTAAAACTTACAAAGGCTTTGCTTGGGGTTGGGAGAATGGGAATATTTTAGTAAATAATACAATAAATAAAAGCAGAGTGGATAAACACTCTGCCTTTTGTACATAGAATATTAATTACCAATATTTTTTATAACAGTTATAGCAAATGATTTTACCATCAGGTGCAGTAAATCCTTGACACCATGCACCACATATAGCACATTTTGTTTCACCGTTTTTGTATAACTTCAAAAGTCTATAATATTTTAGCATGTTACATCTCCTTTTATAAAATTTACAGTTCTTGTAAGAATTTGCTTATTTATAATAGTGAGTTATTTTTTTTCTAATCACAATATAGTTTCAAGTTTATGGTTTGTCATGATTATAATAAATTTATTTTAATAATTCACTAATTCTTTAAGCTCTTGAATAAACTGACTGATATTTGCATCATCTTCTTTTCGCAATGAACAATCCCAACGATATAAAAATTCTTCAACAGTTTCTTTTGGCAAATTTTTCCATATCGGAGAAAGTGCAATTAATGCAGCGTCAAATGGATTTGTTTCAAAATGGTCAGCATCTATATACATGCCCATTCCGAAACGTTCGCAATTATGTACTTTTCTTACAAGAGTTTCTAAAGTTAGTGCGTCATTATGACTTATTTTCATTTTTTTCACCTCCTTTTCAATTTTATTATCTTCCATTATAGAAAAATAATATTCCATTTCAGTTACGACATCTAACAGATGCTGGTCTTTCCAATATCCCTCGGTATAATATGAAAAATATTTTGTTAGTGCAACTATTCCGTAGATTATAAGGCCAAAAATTAAAATAGCAATTACTTTGCTTGACAAAGCAATATTATTTTCATCAATTAGAGAAGATATTAAGGCACCAATTGGAACGCCAATGAATAGTTCAAAGACTTTGTTATTTAGTATTTTGAATTTGTTTTCTCGTTCGTTAAAAACAATATTACATTCGTTTTTTAAAATCAAAAGTTGCTCTCGTGTATTTATACCGTTCTTCTTTAAGATTTCATATGTATTGTTCAAATACTGTTTATATTTTTCATCAATATCATTAAGTTCTTTTTCTCTAGCTTTTTGATTATATAACTTTTCGCATTTATATTCCCATATATTAACCAAAACTACTAGAATAACTAATGGTATAGAACACCATAGTTTGTTGGTAGAAAAAAAAGCAGTGAAAAGCAGCGCAACAAGTGATAGGATAATCGCTATAAAAACTATCCAATGAAATGGTGTGAATAAGGATTTTAATTCTTTGAGAGAACGAAATCCTTTTAATCCTTTTTCGCTATTATCGTTATTTATCTCTCTTCTTATATTATAATATCTATATGTCATTTTTCTCCTTTGTAATTATGTGCACTTTTTGTTTTATGAATTTGTTATTTCAGCTTGTCCAAATCAATTTGATAAGCATAACTGTTTTCCTTATTTGACTTATCAATATATTTTGCATAAACGCTGTTATCTGCGCCGAGATATAAATTTGCTATATCTGTGAATTTTTCGTCACCTGAGTGCTTTATACTCATTGTGCCGATTTTTTCAGCTAATTTTATATCCTTGTTATCCTTACAGGCTTTTATACTTTCAATAAGCTTTTTTGCCGATTCGTCATAAGTAGATTCTTGTGCTGAGTTGAAAAATGAAAGCTTAACCTTCTCAATATTAGAACCGTCATCAAGTGGTTTGGCAGTAACATTTTGTTCTGCTTTTGAATTATTGGCTTTTTGGTTGCTTTCTGTTGTTTTTTGTGTGAAAGAAATTGAATTGCTATTGTTTTTTTCTTTTGAACTTGATGTGCAAGAAACAAAAGATATTGATATAATTATGCAAATTAAAATAATATATATTTTTTTCATTTTTAATTCCTTTTAGTACCATTTGTTAATCCAACCATCCTTATCTGTGGCTGCTGATGTATTCTTTTTAGTAGTAGAAGTTGTTGTACTTTTAGTTGTAGATTTTGTTGTTTCAACAGTAGACGTTTTGGCAGTAATTGTGTTACTACTGTTTGTTGTAGTTGAAGATTTGATAGTTGTAATTTCAGTTTTGCTGATATTACAGCTTTCTCTTGCTGTAGTTGAATTGTTGTTTTCATTTTTACTGTTTGAAAAAACATTCTTTGTTCTATCGGTTGATACTTTAGTTGTTATAGCTTTTTCTTTTTTATTCGTTGTATCATTATGATATGTAATACTATTATCAATAACAGCAGTAGTGGAATTTGTGCCGCTACTGCTGTTATTTGTGCAAGCAACAAACGAATAAATTATAACTATAATGGAAATTACAATTAATATTTGTTTTTTCATATTTTATCCCCATGGGAACGGTGTATCGTTATCATCACTGCTTGTTGTGATTACGCTCACTGTTTTAAATTCCTCAATTTCACATTTAGGCTTTAAATATTCTTCTTTCATAGCTATACCTTCTTAAGTAAATTATTAAGCTTATCTTTTGTATTTTGGTCAATTTCTTCATCGGCTAACACTGCATTTGCAACCTGATTAAAGCTTCTAGTTAATGGCTCGGAATAGAAATACATTCCGTCTACCTTTACATAAGCCCTTGCAGTTATATCCATATCATAAGCCGATTTCGGAACACTTGTAAGCACAAGATTAAATGATGTAATATTACCTTTTGTTTTCCTGTTATTAGCCTTAAATTTAATTATGCTCTTGTTGTCAACATTGTCGCAGGTAAGCAAGGTATGATCAATGCTTTGATTTGTATAAACAAAGCCGTATTCCTGAACAGTGCTGTTTTGACTTTCATCATAAGAAAAACCAAAGCGAAGACCGGCATCCGTTACTCTTATTGAGCCGCCGAGTGCGTCAATATCGTAATAGTTGATTTTATTTTTATCAGCTGCTTTTTTAGAAATATTATAATAATTTAAAAATTCATAATTGTAATCATCTGATATTTTGCCACTAAAGCGGGGCGTATTAATATATTGAATTCCATTATCGCCGTTAGCAATATAATTACACTCTATGTTTTCAAGATTAGGTAAATCAAGTATAAATATTGCACAATTCATAAATGGGGCTTTACCTATAACACCTGTTTTCTTTACCGTTGTAAGATTTGGGAACGTTGCCTCAATCATAGAACAGTAATAAAAACTGAGATCATAAAGTGTCTCAAGCAAAGGGGCAACAATAGATAAATTGCAATTATAAAAGCCTTCACGCTGTATACATTTTAATTTTGGAGCATTTATTTTAAAATTATAATTGAAAACTCCAAAACAAGATTTGAATGCACTACCTACAATTTCTTCAACATTAGGCATATCTAATGTATGCAAAGAAGATCTGCAATTATAAAATGCTTGATTTTGAATTGCTTTTGCTCCACCCGTATTTACATAGTATAAATTGGTATTTTCGTAAAATGCTTTTTGTGGTATTTCTTCTAATGTTTGTGGAAATATTATTTTGCTGATGATGCCGTCATTGAAAACTTGACTTGCAAAAGTTTTGACCGTTATTCCTTTTATTTCACTCGGTACTGACAAGTTAGTTAAATTAGTATCACTATTATACTTAGTAATACAACCCGCTTCATCAATCTCAAACATATTTTCAGTTCCGACTTGAAATATTTGATATTCACATTCAAGCTCTCTGCTGTATTTTAAAGTTGCTGTTTCATCATACGCCACACATCTTAAATCGGTATCTTTATTTATTGCGATAGGTTCTGTATAAAGAGTGCTTGAAGTTGTCGGATATGAGCCGTCGAGTGTATAATATATAGGTAAATCTGATTTAAGCTCAATATTTATTTCGTTGGTATAATTTCCACTTTTATAATTACATTTTGGTGTGTCCGGTATATTAATTTTAAATATCTCATTTAACTGAATCAAACCGTAACCGTTTTGTTTAAACGGACAATCGATAGTATAAGGATATTGTGTTTTTTTAAAATTATAAATAGTTTCCCTATTAGAATTTTCGTCGGTATATATTTCGTTATTCACATAAACATTTAAAGAAAAAATTGTTGACTGTTTTAATATTTTTTCTATTTTATCGTAAGAATAATCAATATTTGCTGTTTTGATTAAAGCAATTATTCCTGCTACACAAGGAGTAGCAAATGAAGTTCCTGACCAAACATCGTACTTGTTATTAGGAACGGCTACATTAACATCTTCCCCAGGAACAACAAAATCTATATATAAGCCGTTATTAGACCATGAACAAATCCTGTTTGCTCTGCTTGTTGCACCGACTGTTATTGCAGTTTCAAATTTAGCAGGAGAATAATTCCAAGCAATTATATTTCTGCCCTCGTTACCAGAACTACAAACGATAGGTATATCTTTTTCATAGGCAAGTTTACAAGCTGATTTTGTCAAACCGTTTTCATCGGCAAAAGCTATGCTCATACTTATTATATCAACATTATCAGAAATGGCTTGGAGTATGCCTGCACATATACCTACAATGCTGTTGTCACCCTCGTCATCAAGTACACGATACACTGCGACAGATACGCTGTCTGGGGTATTGTCTACAACAACACTGCTTGTAGCTGTTCCGTGACCGTCAATAAGGTCAAGTTCGTCATTATCATTGCCGTCTGTAGTGGAATTAAAATTAGTACGAACAATTCTGTCTTTTAAAAATTCATGGTTGTAATCTACACCTGTATCAATTACTCCTACGGTAAGGTCTGTTAAAGAAATATTGTTCTTTTTTATGTATTCGTTAATCTGAGCAGACTGCGTTCTTTCAGTTGCCCAATCGCAAAGATGACCATTACTGCTTTCGGGGAATACATCTGTTGATGTGTCAGATTCCTCTTCGTCAACCTGAACAGGTGATACTATTTTATCAATATTAACAGATAAAACATTCTTTTCGGTTAAAAGTGATTTGTAAGCATTTTCAGTATTCGATTCGTTTTCATACTGTAAGATATGAAAATCCATAAATCCTTTAATATGTTCAATTGCACCAAAATCATTGAAAGCACTGGCAGATTTGACAATTAAACGGCAAGTCTGAAAATTTTCGTTTTTTTCTGAATTATATACTGATACATTTTCATCTTTACTGATAAATTCTTTATCCGAATCATATTTTCTGATGGTCTTACAGGAATTATCTATAAAATTATCAATTGCTTTTTCTTCAAGCATATCGGCATAGGCTGTAAAGCCTATACCGAGTGTTGTCAAAAGCATAACTGCTGATAAAATTATTGATAATGCTTTTTTCATAGTATCTCCTTTTTAAATTATAAACATGATTAGTTTTTCTGCTTTTTTATTGAATAAATGAAAATCATATAGATAATTATTGCAAAAAGTGTTGCAATAACTGATATGAATGAAGGCTTTTTATTTAACAAAAAATAGTCAAACAATATATTTAATATTGGGGCTGTGCACACTAATGTCATCAATATTGTGTTAAATTTCAAATTCATCTTCCTTACTAATTAAGAATATAGCCATTATTTCTAACATAGCCTCTTTTTAACCAAGGGTCAGCATAGTCTAATGCTTTTGCAATTAAATCCCCTATGCTGTTTCCTATTAAAGTTAATGCAACATCCAAAGCGGCCGGTACCACCGCTGAAGCTGTAGTACCTATAAGTTTCAATAATTCTTTTTCTACAGTTTTAATTAATTTATTTCTGTTGGCTTTTATAAAAGTTTTTATAGCTTTCATCCCAACAAGACTTTTTCCACAAGATATTGCAATAATCGCTATATCAATTGCTTTTGAGACATTACTAACTTTGTTATACCAATGTTTTGCCAAATAGCCATAAAAATCAGTATTTTGAACAGGGTCATTATTGCAATACATAAATAAATTTGCTCCAGAAATATTTCCTGCCGTTAAAGTTGAAATATTTGGGTCATCGGCATTTATAAATCTGCACCATTCCGGAGAATAATACCTTGACTGATTATAATATAAACCTGTTTCACCGTCATAGAAATAGCTTCTGTATGCAAATGGATTGATGTCTTTATATAAACTATATGTAGCGGTTAACCCTGCTTGGGCTATACCCTTTGCCAATTGATCCCAGAAAGTTTTTTCAGGCATATTATTTATCTTTGTTTCTTCCTTTGGAATTGTAAAAGATATTAACTTGCCGTAAGCATCATATTTATAAATGAATTCATAATCATTTATTTGGTCAACCATTTTTTGAATATTTCCCTGTGCGTCCTTTACAAAGTATAATACATTTTCGGTAGCGTTACTGTCACTTGATGATGAGGACGAGCTGTCGTTAAGTATAATTTTGTAGGATACGCCGATAATTTCATTATTATCGTCATAAAGAGGGAATACAATGTAAGAATTGCTGTCGGCTAATCCTGGATAAGAAATTTTATATCCCTTTAAAATATTATTTTCCCAAACATATTCGTCAAGCTGATATAAATAATAAGATGATTTGTCATTGTTTAATTTATATCTTCTCTTTTCCGTTCTTAATCCATCAGCATTGTAGGAGTAATCGTACTTGTCATTTTCAGCTAAGCCACTGTTTTCATCTAAAACTAATGAGGTGAGCAAGCGACCGTTCCAAGTAAGTGACGCATTGATGGTTTCGTTATGATAATCTGTGCCCTTATAATTTAACGGATTACCCATATCATCATATTGAATTTCAGTTCCATCAACGCTTGTGAGTAAATCAGACCATTCATCATTATCATAAGTATAGTTTGTAACCTTAGTAGCTTCACCTAAGATGAAATCATCATTTTTATCGTCATATTCAACATTATCATAATGAATTTTTGTTGTAATATTTCCGCCTGCATCATAGGTGTATTGAGTTGCGCCGTTTTCGTCGATTTCTTCTGTTAATTGACCTGCCTCATCATATTGATATAATGCTGAAAGCTCACCGTCTGTGAATATTTTGGTAATTCTTCCTGCGTTATCATATTCGTAATGAGTTGTTAATGAATTTAAGGTTTTGTTTAATGAAGCGTAGTATTCATCAACCTCTTCCTTCGTTACTTCATTGTTATCTAAAGCTTCTTGGATTTCTGCTTTTTCTTCATCGGTAAGAATATAATGTAATTCAATAGAGCTTGTGTATGAATCTACCAAATTAGTAGTAACATTGTTTTCATCAGTTTTGTATTTATAATTGTTTGATGAAACATACTCATACTGATTTACATTAATATCATCAACCTTTAATTCGTCATCAGTGCTGATTTTAAAGGTTGAAGAAATATTTCTGCCGTAGTAATCTGTAACTGTAAGAGATTGACCTATACCTGTAATATTAAGGGTGTCGCAAGGTAATGTGTACTTGGTTGAAGCGGTTGTTTGTGCTGTTTCAATGTCATACGTATCCTTTGATTTTCTTTGGCTGAAGGTGTAGCCGAAAAGGTTAATCGAGGTTTCATCTGAATTATCTGATTTTTTTGATGAATATATAACAGTATCATCTGCTTGACTAATAATTGAGTATCCGTCATCGGTATAAGCAGTAACGGTTTTATTAACGTTATCTGTATATGATACTAATTTATTATTACTGTCATACTCATATAAATATTCAACTAAATCATCACTTTCTTCATTAGCTTTTTGTGTGGAAATAGATGTGATATTTCCGGCTGAATTATATGTGTAATTGATTTTGTCTCCGTTACCGTAGAGGATATAGCCTATTTGCTCTGAGTTATTGTATGAATATTCTACCAAAGAATGGCCGCTGATTTTTACATTCTCTACATTTCCGTATTTATCATAGTCAAATGAATATACAGAGCCGTTATGACTGATTTGGGATAGGGTATCACCGTCATAAGTATACTCGGAGAGCATATTAACCTTTTCACCTGAAACGATATTGGTAACAGTTTGAGAAATTGTTTTGAGTAAACCGACTGCATTGTAGGTATAGTTGATCTTGTTGTTTTCATTTCCGGTTGCCATTGAAGACAGCGTTCCGTTGTTCTCATCATATACATAATAACTTGATACACCATTTTCATCTATTGATTTAGCAAGATAATTACCCGTTGATGAAAATCTTGCTTTGCTATCCATTGAAGTCACACCATCTGTTGTGGTGGTAATTTTGTTCTCGTTTTCATCAAAAGAAATATTTATTCCTCTTTTACAGTAAATACATTTGCAATCATTTTCGCTTGTACATTTGCAAGGACAATTTGTTTCTGTACAATTTGAGCAGTCACAAGAAGTGGTGTCATTTAAATCATCAACAGAGGCAACATAACTGTCTTCTGCTTTGTATAACTCAATATCATCAAACTGAACATTATAAAGCTGATTACATGAAATAAGCTGAACCGTTAATTTATTTGTATCAAATGGTAATACAAAAGCAGTTTTTCTTGTTTGTTCAACATTCCATAGTGATGTGTCAAATCCCATTTCATGAATAATTTCTTCAGTGCCGCTTCCATTTTCAGCAAGAATTCTTACTCCCCAAAAACGAGAATCTTTCGGAATTGTTGAAGTCGCTTTACCCCAAGCAGAAACGACAAATTTATCGCCTGCATGTCCAACAAGATTATTTTTGTTATCTTTAATATTCTGGTACAAACCTCTAGTTTGCTCCACACTATTTGAAAATTCAACACAATTATCATCATTTTCTCTTTTAACTAATTTACAATTACTTGTGTTTAGATTTGTCATATTCCAACTTTTTGGACCACCATTAATTTTCTTTTGCGACATATTACCGTTGTCAACTAAATTAGTCCTATTATTATCATATACTACATATGATAATAATTTATGTGAATCATTATAATCAGCATAGAATTCATTACCATCAGAATCAATTAAATATAATAGATCCAAATTAGAATTATATTGACTGATTTCTGTTATAGTTTTACCTTTATTGGTTGTTTTAATGGTACGTCTGTAAGTATCTTCAGCGTTAAATTCAACTTTATTTTGAACAATATATGTTTCATTCTCTGTATCATACACGCTTTTTGTATATGATTTGACTCTTGAGAAGTATATTGGATTTAAATTTTCTAATGCATCTTTATTGTAGTATTCAATTTCCAATTTACTGTTATCAATATTTTTAACCGTTTTTAATCTTCCGTAATTATCATAATCGTAATAAACTGTTTTATTATCAGGATATGTGGCTGACGATAAACAAACTTTATTGTTACGAATTGTATAAGTGTAATCAATATCTATTAAATTTTCATTATCATAAGTTATAGGGGAATCATTAGAATCCAAAACGGAAACTTTTTTTACTGTATTGTACGGTGCAGTAAACCCGGTATTGTCAAAAACATATTTTCTTCCAACGCCATCAGTAATATTTACGATTTTTTCTCCGTTTCCATAATTTATGTTGAGGGTAATATTATCTTTTGATGATATAGATATTAATTTATTTGAAGAATTAAATTGATAAGTATTTTCTTCTTCATCTATTATGATGTTTTGACTAAAATCGTATGGAAGATTATATATTGATGATGGTTTTACCCAAAGAACACATTCTCCGCCATTATATAAATATTCTACCCATTTTTCTCTGCCGCTATCATCTGTTTCATTTGCTGATGATTTTTGGAATCGCTTTGAAGATCCATCAATAGTGTTCCAGATGAATGTATTGTTAGAATATGTTAATTCACTTGAATAATTCCATTTTCCGCCTGCGCCAAAAGAATCATCATTTAATCCGTTTGTTATATATCTGGTCAATGAAACGGGCATTTTTATTCCATCAATTGAAAGTTCATTCCTTTGCAATGTTGGAACATTTGAATAGTCGTTTACACAAAATGTTCCTGCTCGACCCATATCTTCATAATGATATGTGAACCCAGTATCATTTTTATCAATAATACGATAGTAGCGAATTAACACACCTTTTGTAATATAAATGTTTTCTGTTCCACCTGTTTGAACAATCATACCATTATTTTCTTTGGTGCCATTTTCCCATTTATCGAAAATTGATGTGATATTCCAAACATAATTTCCAGCTTCATCTATAGTATTATAATCATAAATTTGAGGTTCTACATGTATTAAATTAAAATCGTCATCTGTTTTTAATAATTTATCTGGAAAAAAACCATTTTCAGACCATTCACCATCAAAAGCACGAACATATGTATCGTAAGATAATTCAGAAGATGAAGTATTACAAGTTAGTTTAATTGATGCATCTACAGTTACTTGTGTTTTATCATATGATAAAGTTGAATCTTTCACTACTGGTTTAAGTAATATACTTGAGAACTCATTTATTGCACCATTTCCATTTGTTATATTCCAAAAATAATCTCCATTATCATCTTCTGCAAGTTCTGCACCATATATTTCTAAAGAACTATCATTATCTTTAACAACTAATCCGTCATTAAGAGTCGTCTTAGGAGAATTATTAGAATTATCATCTGTAAGAGATGATAAAGAAATTGACGCATCATTAATTGTTTTCGGTTCATTGTCGGAAGAATTTATTTCAATCCATTCATTATTTACTTTTTTGTGAACTGGTGATGATGAAGTTAATGTGCAATATATGCCATTTTCTAACAAGTATGTTTTAGAAAATTCATCTCTTTCTTCAATCACTTCTTCCTCAATCGCCAAATCGTCATATGAAGTTTCCAAATCAACTGAGGACTGTAATAAAAGGTTATTTTGATATTCATTTGCAAATGCTGTTAACGGCAGTATCTGAAACACCATTAGCATAGAAATAATAACAGCAACTAATTTAACCCCTAATTTTCTTTTACCTATCATTTTAATCTTTCCTTTCATTATTAGTTTTAATTTATTTTGATATTAAATTTTTGAAGTTGGATGTATTTACCTCCTTGTATATAATCAAATACTATATCTCAGCCTCAATATATCAAATCTTAAATTTTGGCGCAATACGCAGTGTCAAATTGCAAAGAAATAATGTCAAATTGCAAAAAGCAGGCACATAAAATGTATGCCTGCTTTGCTTTTAGTATTTTGTTTAATTTTGCGACAGTGTTTAATTTTGCGACAGTGTTTAATTTTGCGACAGTAATGAAATCATCAATGTGAATTTTTTCTTATCTTTATCGTATTCCCATTGGCAATCTCCATTATATTGCTTAAGAACCTTTTGAATACTTTTAATTCCAAGACCATGGTTAATTTTGTTCTTTTTAGTAGTTTCTAAATCATTTCCTTTTATTTTGGGCGGAGTATCGCAACTATTGGTTATTGTTATAACATCGTAAGTGTTAATGTGGTCTGTTGCAATATTTATCGTTTTGTTTGACGATTTTTCTGTGGCTTCTATTGCATTATCCAAAGCATTGCTTAGAATCGTTACTAAATCATTGTTTTTTACGTATTTTAAATTAGTTACACAGACATCAAAACTGAAGCTTATATTTTTAATTTCACATTCGGTTGCATATTTGCTGATAATTACATCAAGCATATGATTTCCGCTATGACAAATACTACTGTAACTTTTCAAATTACTAATCATTTTATTTAAATATTCATCTATTTCCGGATTTGTATTCAAATTGTGAATTGCATTCAAATGATTTTTTGTATCATGAGCATATATTCTTAAATCTTCATTTTGTTTTTCAAGAATATTATAGTAATTCATATCCATATCCTGTTTTTCAACTTGATTTTTCAAAACGAAAATAATATTTTCTTTTTCGATACTTTGTTGATAGGATATAAATAATACTACTATGGATGCAAAAAGAGCAAAAACCACTCCGGATAACAAAAGCTGATAATTGTAGCTCAATTCAAAATGCGTACACATAGACCAAAATATCAATAGTGTAACAATTACAATAAGAGGATACATATATAAAACCGCAGGAAATTTTATGTTAGCTTTTTCTTTTCTTATAAATCTAGTCACAACAAGGCAGGTTAAAAAATACAATGATTTACTTATAACAACGTCTAAAACAAAAAACGATAATTTATCAATATAGGCATTTACGTCAGTACCAATCACTATTGATATTAAAGAGATTGATACAATTTCTAACGCTGTCTGAAATATATCTAAAAGAATAGAGTAGAATATACACCTTGTTATTTTTATTCTGAAACAAGAAATAGAAAACGCTATATTTATTATAGAAAAATACAGGGCATTAAACCAAATAACATTTGAAAGAATAATATCAAAAAATGCGCCACTCAAAAACAATACGGTACCAACAAAAAAACATATTGGAACTTTTAGCTTCTTATCTCCGATTAAAGAAAAAAAGCTATATGAAATAAGCATTTCAATAAAATATGTAAAACATATTGCTAAATTATACATCTATTATCTCCTTTTAAGATATTGAAACCAATATTTATGAAAGTCAACTTGTTTTCGTGATGCAACGGGGATGTGAATAGTATTATCCAATACTATAATCGAATAAGAATTTTTTGTGATGTAATGGAGATTAACAAGGAAGCTTTTATGAACTAAATAAAAAAATGTATTAGGTAATTCCTCCATCCATTCATTTAAGTTGCGCCGGGTGATATATTCATTTCCATCCTTCGTATGAAGAATGATTTTTCTGTTTTCCCTTCTGATATACATAATATCATCAACAAGTATTTTCTTATCTTCACCGGAATTATATAAAAATAAATCAATATAAGTTTCATCTATATATTGCAAAGCTTTATCCAAGCTTGCATATAGGCGTTCGGCATCAAAAGGTTTTTCAAAAAATCTGAATGCGTGCAGATCCATAGCTTCATCTTGATATTCATCAAAAGCTGTTACGAAAAATATAACGATTTTTTGATTTCTGTTTTTCAATTCTTTTGCTACTGATATGCCGTCTATACCAGGCATCTGAATATCAAGAAATGCTAAATCATAAGAAGTAGAACTTTCAAAAACATCTTTAGAAGAAGCAGTAGCATAAATGTCAGCTTTTATGCAATGAGCTGCTGTATATTCAGTAATATATTTTTTTAAAATTTCTAAATTAGTATATTCATCATCACAAATTAAAATTTTCATAAAACCCTCGCAAAAAAATAACTCTTATCAAAAGTTCTTGATAAGAGTAACTTAACATTTAATTGTTATAGTGTCAACTATTTCTTTTCTTCTCAATTAAATAGTTTAGAAAGTCATTAACAAATTTTCTTTCTTGAGGAGATAATTTTAGCAGGGTATTATCATAAGTTTCGATATCGTCCTTCGGTATTTCGCCTAAAATATAATAATTATGATCTTCACCAAGTACATTGCAAATATTAACAATAAATTCTACACTTGGCGGATTTTCACCTCTTTCAACATTTGATATTGTATTTTTGGAAGTATTTATCATTTCAGCAAGTTGTTCTTGCGTTATATTTAAGGAATTTCTTTTGCGTTGAATTCTCTCTCCAATATATTCTTTATTATAAGTCATATTAACACCTCTTTTATTTATGCTAACATTTTTAAACCATTACATACACCAAATAGAATGGTAAATCACAATATCTTGGTAGCGAAGGCGAAATTTATTTGTATTTACTAAAATTATAGGAAATTTTGCAATTTAACAATCTGAATTTGTATTTTGTTCTTTTACTTGCGAAAAGCATAAATAAATGATATTTTTAAATAAAAAGGAGGTTTTATATTATGAACAAAATCAAAAAAGCTTTACTTAGTGCATCAAAAAGTCTTGCGACTTCATCATTAAAAAGAAATGCTAATACTACAACTTGCACTATAGTTTATCAGCCAAAAGTACCGACTGATTTGAAAAAATTCAGCAAAATTAAATAATGATAAATAAAATTTCTTCAAAAATTGTTGAAATATTGATAAAGCATTCATTAGTTGGAAATGAAGATAAAGAACTCTACTCATACGGTTTCTTTATTTTCTTATCACAAATACTATATTTCATAATTGTAACAACAATTGGTGTTTTATTTAATATTATACTTGAAAGCATTATCTTCTATATTGCTTTTCATTTTATAAGAGGATATGCCGGTGGCTATCATGCCAAGACTGAAACAAGATGCGAGATATTATCCACCTTATCGATTTTATGCTGTATAGTGCTTATCAAGTTATCAAAAATGTATGACATTAGAATAGCTTTACTTAGTATATCTTTAGTATTTGCTGTTTTAATATTCATTCTTTGTCCGCTTGATACACCGGAAAAGCCTTTAAATGATAAGGAATATAAATATTTTCGCAAAATATCTTGGATAATATTATCGTTGATTATTGTTGCGATAATCGTATCATTTATTTTTAAATTTAATGTTGTATTTGCACCGTGTTGTGCAAGTTTAATACTTGAAGGTGTACTAATTGGCGCGGGTCAAATTAAAAAAGCATACAGTAAAAAAAGAGCAAACTCTGAAACGTAAAGAGTTTGCTCTTCATAATTGTAAATGTAAATACAGAAACGCAATGCAAATAAAAAAGATTATTTGCTTAACCTGCGCTAAGCTAGTGTTTCCGGTTTGTCCACAATGCGGCAGAGCAATTGAAAGAGAATATATGAAATATTGCTCAAGTTGTGGTCAAAAATTGTCATGGAAAGGCTTTGAATTCATAGAAGTGACATATAAATAATTATTTACGCTTAACGAATATTAGCGAATATTCGTTAAGCGTATTTTTTATTCATTTTTTATTGCATGTGGTTATGTTACATAGCTAAATATTCATAATCTTTGATTTTTGAAAATTCACAAATCAAAAATCAAGGAGAATATATATGAAGAGGATATGTGAAATATACGATATTTCCAAAGATTATGAAATGCCAACAGGTACTGTTTTAATAATTGTCAGCGATATAGAAAAAGATAAAATCATTTCAATGTTATTAAACATAAAATTAAAAGAAGATATGGTTTTTAACAACACCGAATGGCAAGAATATCTTGAAATTAACAACAAATATAACCGTAACGAAGCAAAATATCAAATGCGAGAAATAAGACAATCTAAAAGGCTTGAAAGTGATGTTTCTCACATTTATGAAATTGATATAGGAGAATCATTAGAAAATGAAGAAATTGAAATGTACTTAAAAAAATTTATGCTAAATCTAAAACCTGTTCAAAGACGCAGGTTTAAAATGTATTACATAGATAACCTTACATATCGCCAAATAGCAGATATTGAAAGTAGAAATATCAAATCGATTTATGAATCGGTACAAGCAGGAAAAAATAAATTTTTAAAATATTTGGACAAACACCCCAACAAAAATACCCCAACAAGTTTAAGTTTATGAAAGGACATCCTTTCGTACAACTTAATACGCATTCATCAGATACTTTCCTGCTGTTGTGCAAAGCATAAGCCACTTTATCAATTACGCCAAGACGCATTAGCTGAGCGACAAATAATCGGTATAAATTTCGGACTGCTACCGAAACGGCGATAACAGGCAGCAGATATAATGATACTCCTGCTCAGTCACAAGTCGAGCGTGATAAAACCGTCGCAACTAATGAGAGCAGCTCGGATGAACTCGGAGAGGTGAAACTCCTGTGGGTCTGCTCGCAACAGACCGTTTGATGATTTCCTTTTGATAATTGGGGTGTCGTGGACAAATTATATTATCTTCTGATAAAAGCCAACCGTAGTTAATTCTGTGGTTGGCTTTTTACATAGGCAAAAGTCTATGAAGGAGGTATATAAAATGAAAGACAAAAAAATACTCAGAGGCGATATGTTTTATGCTAATCTCGGTAGAGGTATAGGGTCGGAGCAAAAAGGTTACAGACCTGTACTCATTATTCAAAATAATGTAGGCAACAAATACAGTCCTACTGTCATTGTTGCATCAATTACAAGCAGAGTCGGAATCAAAGCGAAGCTGCCTACGCATTATTTCATAAATACAGAAGACGGACTCCAAGCTCCGTCTATTATTTTGCTTGAACAAATTAGAACAATTGATAAAAAACGACTTGATTCATATATAGGTCATTTAAGTCAAAAGAATCTTGACGGAGTTAATGAAGCACTTTCAATAAGTGTTGGATTGCATAATTAATGTCAATTATGCAATATGAAAAATCACATAATTAACAAATAATTGAATCTAATATAAACTTCAGTCAAAGGAGGCAATTAAAAGCAGTATGGATGAAAGACAAAAACAAACTTATATATCAAGTGAAGTTAAATTCTATACAATTTCAGACCTAAAAAATATGCTTGGTTGGAGCGAGAACACAGTACAAAAATTATTTAATGATCCAAAATTTCCGTCATCTGATTTTGGAAGGATAAAAGTTGTTGAGGCACACGCATTGATTGACTACTTTTCAAAAAAACATTTAAAACAAAATGACGGGTATTGGAAATAAGGAGAATAGTTATGGCAAAACCTAAAAAACAATGCAGAAACGAAAAGGGCGATGGCACTTTTAGGCAACGTCCAAACGGTACATTTGAATATAGGATTGTATATGTCGATGAATATGGTGAAACAAAGCGTAAATCATTTTATGGGCAGAGTGATGTTTTATGTATTGAAAAAGCGGAAGCATTTCTTTATGATTTAGAAAAACAAAAAACAGGAATTAATATTAATGCTACAATATGCGATATATTAAAGAATAAATATTTTATAGATCTTGAAAAGAATTTTGTTCACGAACAAGGGTATTCTCGTAATATGGCTAATCTTCGTATAATTGAAAAAAGTTTTATAGGAAAATTGCCAATCCGTTATTTAACTGAATTGCAAGTAGATATGTTTCTTCGCTCAATTACTCATTATTCTAACAGCACAATTTGTAAAGTATATCTACAGTTAAAATTAGCTTTCCGAGAAGCTTTTAATCAACATATTACTGACGAAAATATAATGCTTTCAAGTAGTTTAAAATGTCCAAAGTCAAACAAACCGGATAAAAAAGTCAAGTCGCTTACAAAAGTGGAACAAGCAAAATTTGTTAGCTTTTTAGAAAACTATACCGGTCAACACAATCGAAATAATTATAGTAATCAATTGATGATAGAATTATTAACAGGGATGAGAATGGGAGAGATTAATGCGCTTACTCCTGAATGTATAGATTTTGAAAAAGGTATTATACATGTTAAATCAACAGTTGCACGGGGTGAAAATTATAGAGAATTTATAAAGAACGGTACAAAAACAGATGCAGGTGTTAGAGATGTTCCAATGACAGAAGCAATAAAGCCTATATTACGAAGTGCTCTTAATAATCGGGTGGATAATTCTTTGAATTTACTTTTTTACGATATTCAAAAAGATGGGATAATAAGTACAAATCAAGTTAATTGTTTTTTTAAAAGGGTTTGTGAAAAATGTGGAATTGAAAAAAGAGGGCAACATGCATTAAGACATACATTTGCTACTCGTTGCATTGAGGCAAATATTCCGGCAGTAGTATTAAAAAAGTGGTTGGGTCATACAGACATACATATAACATTAGATACTTATGCTGATGTTTTTGATAGTATGTATAACGATTCAATAAATAAATTAGATAATTATATTTTGAATATAACTGTTTGAATATCGTTGTGGGGTATAATAAGGGGTAGATTTAAAAAATCATAAAAATTATATCTTAAATTTATCAGTGTTTTAGGGCATTTTAAGAAGTTGACAAAATTTCGATGTTGGACATCTCCACCAAAAATTAAGAGTACCCTTGTGGTACTCTTATATTTTTGCTGTGGAATGTAATCGAAACAGCCGTTAAGAAAACAGTCCGGTGGACTGTTTTTAGGCGCGGCGTGTCGGCGAGCGCAGAAGCGAGCCGAGCGATTACCGCCATCTCCACCAAATAAAAACCAATCACTTTTGTGATTGGTTTTTATTTTTATATAATCAGTTGTATTATATTGTTGCGTTATAATGGATTTTTGCCGATTTTAAAAGTTTATTTAAAGTATAGCCTGTAACAGTCTGGCTGTAAGCAACTTTTTCATTAGCACTGTCAATAAAATAAATCTTTTTCCAATCGTTTTTTGAACCGCTGTAATAAACATTTTTTATTTTGCAATTTTTAAAATTACAGAAATCCATTCTTTTGGTGTTTTTTGTGATTTTAAGATTTTTTAAATTTTTACATTTGGTAAATGAATCTGAAATCAATCGATTAACTGTTTTTGGAATGGTGTATGATTTATTAGATTTAGCACAAGGATATGCATATAATACGGTTTTGTTTTTGTTAAACAGAACTCCGTCTTTTGCAGAGAACTTCTTGTTGCTTTTTGAAACGGTGAATTTTTCTATTGAATTTGCGTATAAAAAAACATTAACAGGTGTTTCCCAAGAAAAGCCAAATGATTTAAGTGACGCCGGTATAACTATTTCTTTAAGATTATCAGCGTGATAAAACGATTTGCTGCGCAATGTGGTAATCGTATTCGGAATAGTATATTTTTGACTTTTTTTATTAGCAGGATATGCGAATAAAACATCCATTTTCTTGTCAAATAAAACGCCGGATTTTGTTTTGTAATTTTTATTTTCGCTTGAAACAATAATATTTTCAAGATTTTTGCAGCTTGAAAATGCACCGTCGTATAAATATTCCAAACTTGCAGGAAGATAAACGGTTTTGAGTGATTTTCCGATAAATGAGTCAACACTTGTTATTCCTTCAGATATTGTCAATGTTTCTGTTTCTGAAATTCCGTTATCATCAAAAGCAGAACTGCTTAATTTTGATATTTCTTCACCGTTAATTGTTGCCGGAATAACAAGTTCTTTTTTGCCGGATATAATAAAATCCACGGTTATTTTGCCAAAATCGTCTTTTGCCGCGTCAAGATTATGATGATAATAAATATAGCAGTTTTCGCTTATGTATTTGTGTGTTTCCGGCATACCGTTTCTTTTTCTGCATTCGGCGCAAATGCCGTTGTCGGCAAATGCAACACTGCCTATGCTAAAAACAGAACAGGCGATTAAAATTGCCAAAAATAAACTGATTATTTTTTTCATATCAATACTCCTCTTAATAATTATTTTTATTATCTTATACTTATGATAATAGATGTTTCTGGTCGATTTAGTTATTATAATAGCTGTATTTAATGATACATTCACTTCCTACTGTGAAAGTGGTTTTAAGCCTATATTTATTTAATATGTTAATATTTCGTTTTTCTGACATTGATAATGATGTGCCTGTTTTGCTGTTTGTTCAAGTTTCTACGGTTTCGTATCTGTTAGTTTTTTGTTTTTGTAATTCCATTTTTATTTTTAATAACATTGGTGATACTGTTGTGATTTTTGCAATACAAGTCGACTTAATTCCACTTACTGATAGATTTGTATATTCAGAATTGGCGTTCATATAGCACTGCTCGATAATTTTAGAATCATCGGCATTTGCCACCATTGTGAATGATGTTGTGGTAATTATAAGTGCCAAAAGCGCTGCAATGATTTTTTCGAATTTTTGCATCTTTACACCTCCTTTCAAATATAATATCAATACAAAATGCCAAATTGTGAAAAAAAGATGGAAGTTTTTTTAAAAAACTTCCATCTTTTTAAAAATATTTAATTTACTCCATTGAATATGCAATTGCCAATAATTCTTCTTCGGTTAAATTTCCTGTAACTTCATACATATATTGACCGTTATTCCAAACAACACCTAAAGTTTTATCGGTATCATATATTATATAATCTATATTGTTTTTTGTTAATGTTTTTATAGCATGCTTTTCTGTGTTGAAACTGTAATCTCCGTCAGTTTTAAACTTAGAGCAACTTAAAAACAGGTCTTTATTTTGATAATCGTAAGAAAAGCAGGCAACACTTTCAAATTTCTCTGTTTGCTCAAATCCTGCAGGTATGTAATTTATCACCAAATCTTTAACTTTTTTTGCTTTCTCAATTCCTTTTACTTCATAGGTTGAATGCGTAGAAAAATGTTGTACAACATATTCCCTGGTGACCGGTATTGCAAAGGACGTAATTGCTACAGCCATTGCAATTATTATTGCCGCTATTATTATGAATTTGATAGTTTTTCGAGTGTATTTGCGTTTGTGAATTTTATTTTTGCGCATTTTGTTTATCAAATTTGCCATATAACGATTATACTTTTTTGTATGACTGTAATCCGCAAGTTCTTCCATTGTGTCGGTTATCCATTGCTCTTGGTGAATAGCACATGCATCAACTAAGTTATTCATTTAATATACCTCCAATTGAAGCTTTAATTTGTGCTTCGCAAACTGCAATTTTTTGCGGACATTGGAATCGCTTAAACCAAACATATCTGCAAGCTCGTGACTTTTATATCCATATATGTATGTTAGATGTAAAAGATTTTGACTTTCATCATTTAGCGTGTCGATAGCCAGTTTCAATTCAACAGTTTCAAATTGATTAAAGTATTCATCACTTATACTACCGATGGCTTCATCGAGGGGCAACAGAATTGTTTTGTTGTTTTTGTTGAATTTATTGATGGCAAAGCCTGCCGTAATAGTTGCCAGATAGTTTCTGGTGCTGACAGAATTTATATCACCGACTTTTTCAAAATTGATTGCGATATACAGCCAAGAATCCTGCAATACATCTTCTGCCATATCAATGTCATGTAATTTAGACATTGCAACATTCATCATTAACTTATCATACATATAATATAATTGCTCAAATTTTGATTTGTCGTTTTCATCGTCAATTAACGACATATATAAAAATAACATATTGAATCCTCTACACCAAAAACAAATTATTAAATAGGGCAGTTCATTATATCATATATTTTTAAAAAATGCCATATAAATGCTGTTTTATCATTTTTCAATAACGGCTTTATAATTGGTGCATAAAAGTTGAATGTTTTAAGTTACACTTGACTAACCGAAACATTTAATGTTAATACGATTTTACAATTAAAAACCTGCTCAGCTTGTGGTCAGTTTGCTCATAATTTTAATTATTTTGCAAATAAAGCAGGTATTCAAAGTTATTCAATATTTGGCTATTATGCTAACAACCCTGTTGATGGTCATCAAGCGGAATGGCACACCATAGGCTTGAAGTAGACGGTAAAGATGCCTTTTGCTGCCATAAGGCAACACGCTTATTTTGATTTTATATCTGCCTCCTTTAATTTATTTTACCTTTTGCTTTTGTGTTTGTCTTCATATTGTATGTTCGCTTTTATGATGCTGCATTACTATTCATCTCTTAATAATTAAAATTGATTTTTATAAAAGCCTATAAAACCTATTGACAAAGTAGGAAATAATGATATAATGATACCAAGATACCATTATTTTGAAGTAAGGTGATTTAATTGAAACAGCTTTTATGCTTTGGCGATTCTAACACTTGGGGTTTAATTCCGAAAACAAATGAAAGATATTCCTGGGGCGTACGATGGACCAGTATTTTGCAAGAAAAATTGTATGATAAAGATGTTCGTGTTTTAGAAGAGGGGCTTTGCGGCAGAACTACTGTTTTTGATGATGCATACCGCAAAAACCGAAACGGTTTAAAGTCACTGCCTGAAATTTTAGAAACAAGTTATCCTATTGATGCAGCGGTAATAATGCTTGGAACTAATGATTGCAAAGCGTATTATAAATCAAATTCATACAATATTGCCAAGGGACTCGGGCTGTGTGTTGATGAACTGCTAAAGTATATTTCGCCTGAAAAAGTTCTTATTGTATCACCAATTTTCCTCGGTGATTCAGTTTGGAAAGAGGAATTTGACCCTGAGTTTGATGCTCATTCGGTAGATATAGCAAAAGGCCTTTTCAACGAATATAAAAAAGTTGCCGAAACCAAAGGTACAAATATAATCTCTGCTTCCGATTTTGCGAGGCCGAGCAATGTTGACCAAGAGCATTTAACTAAAGAGGGACATCAACTTCTCGCCCATGCAATCTACAATGCGGTTATCACTTCAAATATTGTATGAATTTGATTTTGATGTTATTCAATTTCAATTTTAAAGCAAATAGGGTAGTTATCACTAAAGCAGCTGTTTGCTTTAACTGTTAATTTAGTATCGCTTCTTTCAAATTCGAGCTTTTCGCCGGTTGAAAGAAGTGTAATATTTTTAATTATAAAATCAGGCCCGTTTTTCTTTTTAAGTGTTTTTATTACAGCGTCATTACCGTCAGGGCGCATTTGAAAAGCGTAAATATACCCGTTTTTATATGTAAAGCGAAAGTCTTTATTTGTAAATTTCTTTTCACTTGAATCTTGGAAAAATCCCGCTTTGTTATTAACTTTTCCTTCGCCAAAGGTTTTCCAAAATGTTGTGTTGTAGATTCCTTCACCGTTTAGTTTAAGCCAAGCGCCTAATTGTTTCAGTACAGCAGTTTCTTCATCTGTAATTGTACCGTCGGCTTTTGGGCCTACATTCAAAAGTAACATTCCGTTTTTGCTTACAATGTCTATCAAATCAGTAATAATGTGCCTTGCTGATTTGAATTCGTTGTTTTTTGTATATCCCCACGAGTGTTTTCCTATCGCAGTATCGGTTTGCCAAGGAATAGGGGATATATCTGTTAAAGCGCCGCGCTCAACATCAAATGTAGCAACAGTAGGTGCAAATGCTTCGTGTTTATAGTTAATAGTAACTTCTTTGCCCCATTCGTCTGCACGATTGTAGTAATATGCACACAGCTTTTTTAAATACGGTTTAAATGAGTGATTGTGTATCCACCAATCAAAATAAAGGTCAGCCGGCTGATATTTATCTATAAGTTCGCAGGTTCGCACAAGCCAGTCTTCAAGCCATTCTTTGCTTGCACCGATTGAATATGTGTTTGCAGTTGTTTTATGAAGTGTATTACCGTCAAATTCAGGGCAATGCACAGCAGGTCCGTAAAAATCTTGATATTTTTCATCATTTACATCACTGTCAATCGTTTTTCCCATATTCATAAAAAAGTAATGTTCAGCCCTGTGGCTTGATGCACAAAAAGTTAAACCCTGTTTTTCGCAGGCACTTTTTATTTCGCCTATAACATCTCGGCACGGCCCCATTTTTGTGGCATTCCAGCGGTTAAATTGCGTATCATACATTGCAAATCCGTCGTGATGTTCACAAACGGGCATTACAAATTTTGCACCGCTTTCTTTAAAAAGAGCCAGCCATTTATCTGCATTGAATTTTTCACCTTTAAACATAGGTATAAAATCTTTGTAACCGAATTTGTTTTGAGGCCCGTAATTTTTTCTGTGATATAAATATTCTTTGCATTTTTTATCGTACATTGAACGCGAATACCACTCGTTGCCATAAGCCGGTACACTGTATATTCCCCAGTGAATAAATATTCCAAGCTTGCCTTTATAATACCAGTCGGGAGTTTTGTGGTTCGCAAGCGATTGCCAATTATCTTTGTATTTTCCTTTTTCAATTACATCTTCGATTTGATTTAAGTATTCTTCTTTAGTCATTTTTTTCTCCATAATAACCGTATTTACAAAATACCGGAGCTTACAATATGTAAGTTCCGGTATTTTGGATTGAGTGTTATTTTTCTGCTTTCAAAATACTGTCAAGCTGTTTTTCATCATCAAGCTTTGAAATCTTTGTCAGTGTATTCTGCATTGCCTTTGCTTTAATCTTAATTACTTATTTATTTTTTCTTTTTTCGGCTTCCTCTTCTTCTAATTTGCGGTAAGCGACTTTGCCTACCAAGGTTTTAGGAAGTGAATCTCTGAATTCGATTTCTTTAGGCACACCGTAACGCGAAATATTTTTCTTGCAGTATTCAAGTATTTCTTCTTTAATTTTATCACTTGGTTCAGCGCCTTGGCGCAATACAACAAAAGCTTTTACAACATGCATTTTGTACGGGTCAGGTATGCCGATTGCACATGAAAGAAGTACATCGGGATGTGCATCAATCGCATTTTCAACTTGAGATGGATAAACATTGATACCCGATACAATAATAAGCCTTTTCATTCTCTGCTTATAATAAATAAAACCGTCTTCATCCATAGTGCCGAGGTCACCGGTGTGAAGCCATACATTTCCGTCTTTGTGTGTACGAAGTGTTGATGCGGTTTCTTCTGCGTTATTAAGGTAACCTTTCATAACGGTAGGGCCTGTAATGCAAATTTCACCTTCTTCACCATATGGAAGTTCAGTATCGTTTTGCGGATTAACTATTGAATAGTATGTATCTGAAAGCGGAATACCTATACTACCCTCACGGTATGTATCAAACGGAGTGAGGCAAGACGCGGTTACACATTCTGTTGTACCGTATCCCTCACGAACTTGGATTGTAGCATTATGCTCTTTAAGAAATTTATCAACTTTTTTCTTAAGCTCAACTGAAAGAGAGTCGCCGCCGCAGAACATTCCGCGCAGGAATGAAAGGTCAAAATCAAATCCCTCACTGCGAAGCAATGCTTCATAAAGGGTAGGAACACCTACAATAACATTAGGTTTGTATTTTTTTACATCCCTTGCGTAAGTTTTAATAGTGAACTGCGGGATTACTATGCAGGTTCCGCCTGCTTGAAGTGCTGTGTGTATTCCTACACCTAAGCCGAAACCGTGGAATAAAGGCATAACGGAAAACATTCGAAGCCCATCCATTGAAAAGCCGGCATTTGCAGCAACTTGAGCACCTAAAGCGTTCATATTCATATTTGTAAGCTCAATGCCTTTTGATGTACCGGTTGTGCCGCCGCTGAAAAGAATAACTGCGGTATCATCCATTTTAGGCATATTGTTTGTGAGTGCCGGTGCTTTTTTAGCACCTTTTATAAAGTCGCTCCAATCAATTATATTTTTATTATCTTTTGGAAGCGAAGCCGGTTTTTTCTTAACTGTAAGAGGGTAGAGCATATTAAGCGGAAAAGGAAGCTCATCCTTAATATGTGCAACTATTACCTTAACAGGATGCTTAACATCTTTTAATGCACGAATAACTTTTTCATAAAATAAATCAATTACCAAAATAGCTTTTGAATTGGTTGTGTTAATGTAAAATGCTATTTCACCTTCTGCTGAAAGCGGGTGAATCATTGCCGGAATTGCGCCGATACGGTTGAGTGAATAAAATGTATCAATACCCTGCGGCGTGTTTGGCATACATACTGTTACACAGTCGCCTTCGCAAATTCCGATGTTTCTGTAAGCCTTGCCCAGTGTTTCAATCTTTTCAAAAAAAGTTTTATATGTTGTTTTCTTTCCTTGAAATTCATATGCAACGGAATTTATTTTGTTGAGTTGATTTACATTATCCTTTATGGCTTCATACATTGAGCCTTGAGGATAAACAAGATGTTCAGGAATGTCACCAAAATATTTAAGCCATGGAGCTTTTGGAGTTTGAGGCATAACATTTCTCCTTTGTTTCATTTTTTGCTTATTATACAACTATAATATATTGATTTCTATATTTTTTTATTTATTTAATGAATATTTAATAAATAGAAGTGAAATAATTAACAAAAACGCAATGTAAGCACATCAACTTACATTGCGTTTTTAGTTAATCTTTTTGTAAAAGCATTCTGTCGTTATCAAAATCTTTCATTTCTCTTTCACGATAAAGCTTTAACAAGTCTGATACATTCATTTCTTTTCTTGTTTCACTGTCAAGGTCAATTATGATTTCGCCTGAATCCATCATTATTGTTCTTGTGCCGGTAACAAGTGCTTGCGACATGTTATGAGTAATCATCATAGTTGTAATATTGTTCTCCTTCACAATATTATTTGTGATTTTCATAACTTTGTCAGCTGTAACAGGGTCAAGTGCCGCTGTGTGTTCATCAAGTAAAAGAAGCTTTGGTGTAACAATTGTACACATTAAAAGTGTAACAACCTGCCTTTGCCCGCCGGAAAGAAGACCGATTTTAGTTTTCATTCTGTCTTCAAGTCCCATATCAAATCGTGCAAGATGCTCTTGAAAATATTCTCTTTTCTTTTTCCCGATAGCTTGTGAAAAGAAGCTTGAACCTGCACGCGAATATGCAAGAGCAAGGTTTTCTTCAATAGTCATATTAGGTGCAGTGCCTTTCATCGGGTCTTGAAAAACTCTGCCTACAAGTCTTGCCCTTTTATGTTCAGGCATAAATGAAATATCTTTTCCGTCAAGTATGATGCTTCCGCTGTCCTGTTCAAAAGTACCGCATATCATATTGAACAGTGTGGATTTTCCTGCTCCGTTTGAACCTACTATTGTAACAAATTCACCGTCATTAAGTGTGAGGTTAATGTTGTTTAAAGCTTTATGCTCATTTACCGTATCTTTAGCAAATGTTTTGGAGACATTTTTAATTTCAAGCATTTTTTCTTGCCTCCTTTTTACTTTTTGCATTTTCAAACTTATGCTTAATTTCAGGTACTACCAATGTAATGGCAACAATAATAGCACAAGTAAGCTTCATAAGATTTTCACTGTTTTTGCCAAAGAGTGATACATCTATAACAAATGCTACAATTATTTTGTAAATTACAGAGCCGACAACAGCACTTGTTAAACCGAGAGCAACATTTCTTTTGCCGAAAATTGCTTCACCGATAATTACTGCCGCAAGTCCGTAAATAAGTGTTCCGTTAGAAAAGCTTTGGTCACTGAGTCCCAAATAATGTGAAATCAGCGCACCTGAAAGAGCAATAAGTCCGTTTGCAAGTGCCAAACCGAATATGAGCGAAAAATCAACATTGATTGATGATGCCCTTACCATATCGGGATTATCACCCGTAGCTCTTATGCAAAGACCGAGATGAGTTCTGAAAAATAAGATAAGAAGTATTAAAACCAGAATACAAACAACCGCACCTATAATAAGACCTGCAATTTTTTTATCAGCACCGCTGATACCGACTGCTTTGAAAAATTTGGTGAAAGCCGAATTATCGTTAAAGTTGAGGTTGGATGAACCCCTAACCATCAAATTTATTGAGTAAAGGCCGCTCATTGTTATAATACCTGCCAAAACAGGATGAACTTTTAGCTTGGTTTGCAAAAGGCCTGTAACAATTCCGGCAAGCACACCGGCAAAAAATGCCGCAATAAAACTTGTAATACTTAAACCTTTGCTTGCAACAATTGCGGCAACTGCCGAGCCAAAGCCGAATGAACCCTCGGTTGTAAGGTCAGGTATGTCTAAAATTCTGAGTGAAATGTATATGCCGAGTGCGAGCAGACCGTAAAGAAAACCCTCCTCGACAGCTGTAATATAAACCTGCATAATGTGTCCTTAATAGTTTGTAATGATTATTATTCGTTAACTAATTGAATTTCATAGCCGATGGTGTCTTTATCAGGTGTGTTTACACCAAGCATATCGGCTGTGCCGCAGTTAAATGTGCAGTAGTCGATTCCTACAACTTCGGCAGGGATTTCTTCAATTTTAGTGCCTTTCATATATTCAATGCACTTATCTGCTGTTTTAGCGCCTATTCCTTTATCGTCAATTGCAAGTGTAGCAAGGCAGCCACTGTTAACTGTTGTAGCTGATGAGCAGTAAGTAGGTATTTTAGCTTCGTTGCATACCTGTGCAAGTGCAGATACACCGTCTTGTACAATTGCATCATTAGGTACAAATATTACATCACAGCCCTTTTTGATAAGTGTTTCTGTTGATGCTTTTACATCTGCCGATGTTTCAACTGTTGCACTTTCGTATTTAACACCTTTTTCATCAAGATACTTTTGTGCTGATTCAACTGTGTTTACAGCATTGATTTGTGATGTTGAATAAATAAAGCCCCATTTTTTTACATCAGGTGTAATTTTATATCCCATATCAATAATATCTGAAACAGGGATAGCGTTTGATGTGCCTGTTGCATTTTTGTCAGGTGCAGCCATATCGGTAATTACTTTAGCCTCAACCGGTGCGCTGACTGCACAGAAGAAGCAAGGTGTGTCAGAAGCTAAGTTTACAAGTGTTTGTGTGCAAGCTGTGCCGATTGTGAAAATAGCATCATAACTTCCGTCATCCATAGAGTTGATTATAGTTGTAAGGGTGGTTGAATCTCCCTGTGCGTCTTTATAATCAAATTCTGCATTTTCATATCCGTTTTTCTTCATTTCTTCTATGATTCCGTCTTTCATATCAACAAATGCACCGTTTGCACCTGTTTGAACTACAATTCCGAATTTTGCGATTTTAGAATCTTCTTTACTGCCGCTGTCCGATTTTGAACATCCGGCAAAGCAAGCTGCTGCAACAGCAATTGCAAAAATAACAGCTAAAACCTTTTTGATTGCTTTTTTCATAATGTTACCTCTTTCTTATTAGTTGTTTTTGTTATATTCTTCAAGCTTTTTAAAAGCTTTTAATACCATTTCCTCGGTGATTTTGTAAGGGTTGTGGTCAATATCTTTCATAGCGCACACCATTGGTACAAGCTTATCCAAATCACTTTCGCTCATTTCAATATCTTTTAAGCAGGTTGGAAGTGAAATTGAACGGTTGAAATCAAACATTGTTTTAAACATTTCTTCATTTTCGTCAACAAGCAGTAAAATAAGTATTCCGAAGCCGACAACTTCACCGTGCAAATGGTTTTCTTCAATATGCGGATAAGATGTAAGCGCATAAAATACAGCGTGTGCAAGCCCTGTGTTATAGTCGATTATATGCTCCGCTGTTAATAATATTGATGCAATGCCGGTTGTGACAACTATGTCTAATACAACTTGCTCAACTTCAAAGCTTGCTGTGCCTGATTTGAAATCTTCAAGTGCTTTCTTCCCGTATTTAAGCAGGGGAGTCAAACACATTTGCGATGTTGTAACACCGAGTGCGTGGTAATGCACCAAATCTTCACCTCGGCTGCTCATCTCGGCTTCAAAATACTTTGCATATGTATCGCCGATACCTGCCCACATAAACCTTGCAGGTGATTTTGCAATAACAGGTGTGTAAATAAAGCAATGCCTTGGCGGAGCCGTGAAGAAAAACGGCTCTTTAAAACTTCCGTCATCATTATACATTATTGAAACTGCGGTTGTGCCGGCACAGTTTGATGCAATGGTAGGAAAAGTAAAAATATTTTTGCCGGTTTTAAAAGCAAGTGCTTTTGCAGTGTCAAGCGCTTTTCCGCCGCCTATGCCAAAAATAATATCTGCTTTTTTAACAAGCTCGTTTTCTTCCAGCTTTTTTACATTTTCATATGTGGCGTCACCGCCGTACCATAAAAAGTCAAGTATCTCCAACTCACTGCCGCAGCAGGCTTCAATTATCAAATCTTTAACCTTGCTTATTGCAGTTTTACCACCGATGCATATTGCTTTTTTGCCGAAAGGCAGGCAGATTTCACGTATTTTGTCATATACATTATCGCCGATTGAATAACTCGGTAAAGATATAGAATAGTTTTTCAAAATATCTACTTCCTATAAGTAAAAGATAAATAATTATAACATTATATAATCTTAATGTCAATTATACCAAAAGCTGTCTTGTATTTATTTTTAATTTCCTCTAAAAATAATATGGAAATTTAGGAGGGGATAGCTTGAAAAACAAATTAACTTCGCTTTTAATGTGTATTATTTTTGCTTCCTGCATTTTCTTTTCATACGGCTTTACAATATGCAGTGTGTGCGTGATTAACGAAAATAAAAATGTACTTAAAAGCTATTATTCCACTTCTGATATAACAACAGCGCTTTCCCGCGCACTTGATTATACTAAAAATAATGCTAATAAATATAATTTTTTAACCATAAGAATTTCAAAAGGTGTTTATAATGTAAAAAAAACATTACACCTTTCAAGCTATACTGCAATTGATTTGAATAAATCATTTATAAAAAATGCTAATTACGAACGCGGTAATATTTTTAAATCCCCTGAAGATAAGGAGTATCCAAAATATTCTTCACTTACCCGGTGTATAATCAAAAACGGAACTCTTGACGGCAATTTTAACCGTAATAAATCGTGCATTTTACGCCTTTGTCATTCAAATAATGTTAAAATCGAAAATGTAACTTTTCTCAATAACTATTATTCCCACCACGCTGAACTTGCGTCTTGCCAAAATGTAACTTTTTACAATTGCGTTTTTAACGGTCAGCTCTCAAATCTGAATGTCAATTCCTCGGAAGCTGTTCAAATTGATATTCTTGACCGTGTTCATTTTTTCGGCTTTACTTCTTATGATAATACTATGAACGATAATATAACCATTGAAAACTGCGTTTTTAAAAATGTATATAGGGGAGTGGGAACGCATAATTATTTTAAAAATCTTTATCAAACCAATATAAAAATTTTAAATTGCACCTTTGAAAATATAACCGATTGCGCCATATCAGCCGTTAATTTTAAAAATATTGAAGTTAAAGGTAATAAATTTCTAAATTGTAAATATTCTGCTTTTTATCGTGATAACGGTAAATAACTCTTGTCTAATCACTTTTTTTGTTATATACTAAATAGCGTTAGAAGGTGATTTAATGCCGATTTCGGTTATGCTTAAACCGGCATCAAGTAATTGTAATCTTGCTTGTGAATATTGTTTTTATCATTCCCTTTCTTCCAAAAGGAATGATTTCTCAAAAGGGTTTATGAGCGAAAATACAGCCCGAAGAGTTATTGACAGCGCACTTGATTTTGCGAAAGGTACAGATGTATTTTTTACATTTCAGGGCGGTGAGCCGCTTTTGTGTTCACTTGATTTTTATGAAAATTTTGTTTCATACGCAAAAAGCGTGAATAAAAAAGGCAGTAATATTCATTATTGCCTGCAGACTAACGGTACGCTTATCACTGACGAATATGCCGCTTTTTTTAAAAATAATAATTTTCTAATCGGTGTTTCGCTTGACGGTGATTTTGAGCTAAATAAATATCGTATTTATTCTAACGGTAAAAATTCGTTTGATGATATTTTAAAAGGCATTGAAATATTAAAAAAGCATAATGTTACTTTTAATGTTCTTTCAGTTTTAACTAAAAATACAGCTTTGAATTTCAGAAAAGCTTATAGATTTTTTAAATCAAATGATTTAAAGTATATTCAGTTTATAGTAGGTCTTAAACCCTTTGGTGATGAAAGTGATAATGATATGTATATGAGTAGTGATGATTATGCATTCTTTTTAACTAAAGGTTTTAATATTTACTATAATGATTATCTGCGCGGAGATTTTGTTTCTGTTCGCACATTTGATAATTACATATCTCTTGCAAACGGTAATAATGCCGAGCAGTGCGGTATGAACGGCTTTTGCTCCAATCAATTTGTTGTTGAAGGGGACGGAAGTGTTTACCCTTGCGATTTTTACTGTACTGATGAATGGTATCTTGATAATATAAATACATTATCATTTAGTGAAATGTATCGAAGTCCTAAATGTGTTGAGTTTATAAAAAGCTCATTCAAACTCAATGAAAAATGTAAGGATTGCAAATATTTTTATTTGTGCCGCGGCGGCGGATGCAAGCGCAACCGTGAAAGCAGTGATTATTGCGATGCATATAAGCAATTCTTTTTACAAAGTGAAGATAAACTTAAACAATTAAAAAAGTAGGTGTACTTGAATGAAAAAAACCATATCTCTTATTTTGTGTGCAGCTTTGTTTTGTTCGATTTTTGCTGCTTGCAGTAATGCAGATTCTTCTAATAAAACAGACGAGTCTGTTGAAGCTGATAATGTTCAAATAAAAATTACGACAGATGCACATTATGCTTCACTAGACGAATCATCAATAAAAGCATATGAAAAGCTTTGTAATGCGGTTCTTAATTACGAAAGTGAAGTTAAATATAATGTTTCATTAACGGATGATGTTAACAGGCTTTTTTATACTTCGTTCCCGCAGTACATTCTTGTTGACGGAATTGATTTTCTTGATGATAATTCCGGTGTTAAAATCACTTATGCAAACGATAAGGAAACTCAAACTGCCAAACTTAAAGAATTTAATAATGAAATTTCAAAAATTATGATTAAATGCGGCTTCGGCAAAGTCAGCAAAAATGAATATTTACTTAATGTTTATTCATATATTACCAAGAATTTTACAGTTGATAATTCGGTTACTACCGTATTTGATACCGTTTTGCAAAAGAAGGGTATGAATTCAACTTTAAGCGGCCTTTTTGAATATTTGCTTCTTCAAAATGATATTAAAGCTTCACATCTTATTAACCTTGAAACTAATTCAATAGCTAAAATGATTTCAATGGCTGAATTTAACGGTCAAAAATATTTCTTTGATGTTACATCTGAAATTGAAGATAATTCCGGAAAGGCATTAAAATATTTTGCAATGAATACCGCCAGGGCGCAGATGGGTAACGGATTTATGTTTACCGATAATTCATCTGCCGATGTTATTGAAGATGATACTTATTCAAAACTTGCTTCTTCCACATCTTATCAAATTAAATCATCAAAAGTTATTGCCGAAATAAAAGGCAATGATACATTTGAATTCAATTTGGACTAAATTCACTTTTTATACTACAATTTGATATATTCGATAAAAAGGATACAAGAAATTGTATCTTTTTTGTTGTAATTGCAATAATAATATGTTATCATAATGTTTATGATTTAACTAAGGGGGATAAGTATGGCAGAAAATGCTTCACTCAAACAAAAAGTGACGACTCTTCTTGACAATGTGAAATACTATTGGAAAGAGCCGCCAAAGGGCAGGTATATGTCCTTTAAAGAAATCGGTGCCTATGCTTTCGGCGGAATTGGTGCATATCTTATCGTATGCATGAGTATTCCTTGTATTTTAGGTGCTACAAATGTGTTCCTTTCAGGAACTATCGGTATAGGTCTTACCGATATGTATATTATGTATGTTATCGGCGTATTGGCAGGTATTCCATTAACGGGTGTTCGTGCTAACATAGTTGATAATACGCGTAATAAAGCCGGTAAATATAGGCCTTACTTGCTTAGAATGGGTATTCCTTGCGCTGTAATTTTTGTTGCAATGGTTTGGTTCCCGTATGATAAGCTTCATCTTCTTGTAGGTGACGGTCAAATCTTCGGCAAAAATGCTGAATATGTTGCAAAGTGCGCAGTAGTTCTTTTGTTTAACCTTGCACTTCAGTTTTTCTATTATTTCTTCTATGATGCTTATGAAAATCTTATTCATGTTCTTTCTCCTAACTCGCAGGAAAGAGCAGATGTAGCATCAATTAAGAGTATTATTTATTCGTTTGGACCAACTGTCTACAACATTATTATTCCTGCAATTGCTGCAATTATCGGAACTAACCAAACGGATATTAAGGTTTATAGAATTGCTTTTCCTGTAATCGGTGTAATCGGTACACTTCTTGTATTTGTCGTTTATGCTAACACACAAGAAAAAATTATTCAGGCAAAGACTCATGTTGTGCAAATTAAGTTTAGTGACGCGTTCCGAGAAGTAGCAAAAAATAAGTATTTTTGGATTATTTCTCTTGCAACTTGGATCGGTTTCCTTGAAACTGCGTATGCTAACATTCTTTATTGGCTTTGTAACTATGGCGGTGCTTGCTCACAGGGTACATATGTAATTATTACTACTGTTTATGGTAACGCTTCGCTTTGGGGAATGCTTCTTGCTCCTTTCTGCATCAGAAAATGGGGTAAGAAAAATGTTCAAATAGTTACAAATCTTTTCAATATAATATTTATTTTATGTATGTATCCTTTCTTCCTCGGCACTGCCGGAGCAGACGGTAATATTAAAAATTATGTAATTTGGGCAGTAATGGCATGTTTGTATCTTAACGCTGTTGTAGGTGCATTTGCTCATATTCTCAACCCTTCAATTCAGGCAGATATTCGTGATTATCAGCAATATAAAACCGGTGAGCGTATTGACGGTATGTTTGCAGCAGTTGCTACAATCGGCGGTATTATCACTCTTATTACAGCAGGTGTATTGCCGGCTCTTCAAGAAAAATACGGTATGACAGCTAAAATTGCAGAAAAAGTAACAAGTGATACCGGTTTGATGTCAAGGGTTCTTCCGGGTGCTAAGCAAACACTTTCCCAAATGCTTACAGACCAACTTGCAAACGGTCAAAATAACTTTGTTAATCCATCATCCGCACTTTATGATGTTAATAATATTTTGCTTCCGCTTCTTCGTGTTTTGGTTATTGTTGCCGCTGTCGGTGCTACACTTAATGTTATTCCTTTCTTCTTCTATGATTTGTCAGAAAGAAAGCAAAAATCATATGTTCGCGTTCTTAAAGTTCGTGCCGTGTTTGAAGACTATGGCAACAATGCTATGAAGGACAAGGATATTGTAGAAATGATTGACCTTGTTAATAACGCTAAAGAAATGGCAGTTGCAACACCTAAAAAACTTGATAAATCAAGTTATAAGGGCATTTCTGATAAAAATGCTCGTAAAGAAGCAAAAAAGGCTTATAAAGCAGATGTAGATTTTAATGAGGAAATTGAAATTTCAAAGTTTGTTGTAGATGAACTTAATAAGTTTGATACAGAGCTTGGTAAGAAGAAAGTTGAAGTATACCAAAATGTACTTGATGCCGGACTTGATGGAATTAAAAATGCATCCCTTGCCGAAGCTAAGGGTGAACTTAAATCAGCTAAGGCTTTGCCGAAATCTAACCTTGAAGAAAAAGAAGAAAGAAAATTCTTTATTGAACTTGCTCGTTCAAAGGTATCTGCTGTTAAGGCATATAATAAATACTTCGGTTCTGTTAACGAGCTTCGTGAACTTGATTTCGCTGTAATTGATGATTACTTTGCACAGGAAGACAGCCTTGATGATAAAATCGCCGAACTTGCAAAGCTTAGCCATGTAGCTAAAAAAGATAAGGATGCTGACGAAGTTAAAAGACTTAAAGCAGAAATTAAAAAGTATTCTGATGAGCGTAAAGAAGTTCGTAATCTTTCTAAGGCTGAAATGGATAAGCACGCTCAGTTTAACCGTGCTGCTAAACCTTATGTTGATGCTAAAAAAGTTCTCACTCAATACGAAAACTTCCAGCACCTTGATGAAATTGCTGCTCAGTATGATGAAGCTAAAGCAAGAGCTGAAGCTGAAGAAAAGGCTAAGGAACTTGAAAATGAGCGTAAGCGTAAGGAACTTGAAGCTGAACTTGCAAAGCGTAAAGCTGCAAGAAAAAAGAAATAAAATAATTTTTACATTTTAAGGCTCCCTTGTAAAGGAAGCTGTCAACGAAGTTGACTGGGGGATTTAAATGCACCGGACTTTTGTTCGGTGCATTTTTTATGTGCTTATTTATTGCGCAAAAATAAAATAGACACCGATGATTTTTCAAAATCACTCAGTGTCTATTTTTTTATGCTTGTATCTTCGCTTAATCCTGCAATGTAATCTATTGAAACATCGTAAAATTTAGCTAATTTTATTATCAATTCAAATGGCGGCTCTCGCTTGCCTTGCTCGTAATTTGTATAGGTAGTTTTGTGCATTTTAAGCAGCTTTACAAGTTCTTCCTGCGTTAAGTCTGCGTCTTCTCGCAAATCTCGAAGCCTTGGATAATATCCCATATCATCACCCCTTGCCTATATTATTACATATCATATGTAATCTCGTTGACATAATACAACAAGTGATGTATTATAAATTTGAAATACATTGTATGATGTAATTATATTTGATGAATGGAATGTTGCTATTCCATTTATTATTATAAACATTTTATAAATAAACGAGGTAAAGAACAAATGAAAAAAGTTATTAGCTTATTTTTGTCCCTTGCTATGCTTTTAACCATAACATCGGGATTGAATTTGACCGCATATGCTGATGTTCAAACCGGTAAATGCGGTGATAATGTTACTTATTCGCTTGATACCGAAACAGGTGTGCTTACAATCAGCGGTACAGGTGATATGTATTCTTATGGTCCGTTTTATGAAAATACTAATATTAAATCAGTAATTATTGAAAGCGGTGTAACAAGTATTGGTGATTCCGCATTTGATGGTTGTACAAGTTTAACGGATGTAACAATACCAAACAGTGTAACAAGTATTGGTGATTGTGCATTTGAAGATTGCTATTTTACATATGAAAATTTTGTCAATAATTCTAATGTTGAACTTGATGATTCTTCAAAACCGACAATTGTTGATACAGACGCAGGTGGCTTTTGTATAAAAGATAATGAACTTGTTAATATGCGCCCTACTTATGCAATTGGTGAAATAACAATACCAAATAGTGTAACAAGTATTGATTCTTCTGCATTTTACGGTTGCTCAAGTTTAACAAGTGTAACAATGTCGGATAGTGTAACAAGCATTGGTAACCCTGCATTTGAAAATTGCACAAGTTTAACATCAATTGAAGTATCAGATAATAATGGAAACTATTCTTCAGTTGACGGAGTTTTGTTTAATAAAGACAAGTCGGAGTTGATTACTTATCCAGCTGGTAAAACAGATAGCGAATATGTAATACCAAACAGTGTAATAAGCATTGGTGATTCTGCATTTGAAAATTGCACAAGTTTAACAAGTGTAACAATACCTGATAGCGTAACAATTATTGGAAGATATGCATTTGAAAATTGCACAAGTTTAACAAGCGTAACAATACCAAATAGCGTAACAAGTATTGGTGATTATGCATTTTATAATTGCACAAGTTTAACAAGCGTAACAATACCGGATAGTGTAACAAGTATTGGTAGTGGTGCATTTGAAAATTGCACAAGTTTAAAATCAATTGAAGTTTCAGAGAATAATAAAAATTATGCTTCAATTGACGGAGTTTTGTTTAATAAAGATAAGTCGGAGTTGGTTACTTATCCGGCCGGTAAAACAGATAGTGAATATGTAATACCTAACAGTGTAACAAGTATTGGTTATTCTGCATTTGAAAATTGCACAAGTTTGACAAGTGTTACAATACCTGGCAGTGTAACAAGTATTGATTATTCTGCATTCGAAAATTGCACAAGTTTAACAAGCATAACAATACCCGATAGCGTAACAAGTATTGGTGATTCTGCATTTCGTAGTTGCACAAGTTTAACAAGTGTAACAATACCAAACAGCGTAACAAGTATTGATTCTTCTGCATTTTCCAGTTGCACAAGTTTAATAGGCATAACAATACCAAATAGCGTAACAAGTATTGGTTATGGCGTATTTCAAGATTGCACAAGTTTATCAAGCGTAACAATACCAAATAGCGTAACAAGTATTGGTGATTCTGCATTTTATAATACAGCATATTATAATGATGAATCAAATTGGGATAATGGTGTATTGTATATATCAGATTGTTTAATTGATACAAATTATAATTTTGATTCAACAACTGATTACGTAATTAAAGACGGTACAAGAATTATAGCCGATTCTGCATTTTCAAATTGTGACAACTTAATAAGTGTAATAATACCTAATAGCGTAACAAGTATTGGTGATTCTGCATTTTCTGATTGTACAAGTTTAAAAAGTGTAACAATTGGAAATAGTGTAACAAGTATTGGAAGTTCTGCATTTTATAATACAGCATATTATAATGATAAATCCAATTGGGATAAAGGTGTATTGTATTTATCAAATTGTTTAATCGATACAAATGATGATTTTGATTCAACAACTGATTACACAATTAAAGATGGTACAAGATTTATAGCCGATTCTGTATTTTCAAATTGCGACAATTTAATAAGCGTAACAATACCAAATAGTGTTAAAAGTTTAGGTGACAACGCTTTTGGTAGTGTTAAAAAAGTTATTTACAATGGCACAGATAAAGAATTTTTTGAAATAGAAAATATAGAAAATAACAAGGCGCTTATAATCGGCAGGCATTATGATGTGTTTAGTTTTAACAGCTTTGATGTGCCATGCAAGCAGTCCGAGCATTTGGATGTATCAAATTATCTTTATTCCTTTATTCCTGATTTAATCAGTAAAAGAAGCAAAGAGTATAATGAAGATGTTTTAATTAAGAATGGGGATATTTATGTTGACGGTGTAAATGTCGGTAAATTAGATATCTATTACAGTTATTTTTCAAATTGTTATTGTGATGATCCTTATGGTGAATCGTGTTATGAAAGTGATTACGAAAGACTTCACAGCGCAAGTATTTATATACAAGAGGAATATACCGATGATGACGGTGCTATCAGTTATAGAGATATATGCCACTATGAGTTTAAAATCAATTTTTCCAATGACAGCGATTATAATGAGTCTGATAAGCAGTATGTTAATGATTTTGTTAAAAAATTGACGCTTGCTAAGCCTCAATATTATGAAATGGATTATGAAGAATATACTAATGAATTATTCAACGGAAACGATATTTTTAATTATATAGATAAATGTGCCTCTAAATATTACAATTCATTAATTGATGACCCTACTATAAAAGTAACGGTAGGTTCCGGTGCAGGCTGTATTGAAGGTGGAATTAATCCTGGTTATTGTGAGGGTGGTGCTAATTTAGCTGTATTTAAAAATAATGTGTTTTACGGTGAATATTATCTTAAAAATGAGTATGATGAAAACGGATGTAAAATTTGGTCGGAAGGATTTATTCCAGTATTGATTATTCCCGACAGTATTGCCGATGATGAAATAGAAAGTTATATTCTCCAAAAGGTAAAAAAAGACTATGAAGGAAGACAGAATTTTAAATTTAACGCTATTTCAAAAGGTGCTGTAGAAAACGGTTTGCAGGTGGAAGACGGATATACATTAAAAACAAATTATGCTGATGTTGATTCAATTATAATTGCAAGAAGAAGTAATACTCAAAAACCTTCAACTCCTGCTGAAAATCCAACGGCTCCGACAACTCCAACACAGCCTACCCAACCGTCACAGCCAAGTACAACTCCAAATACACCAACACCAACTCAACCAGCGGCACCCGTTCAGCCGACTCCAGCTCCAACCCAACCAACTGCACCGGCACAAGCAGTCAAAAAGCCTAAATCAACCTCAATCAAAAAGGCAAAAGGCAGCAAAAAGGCGGTTGCGCTTGAATGGAAAAAGGTCAGTGGCGTAAAAGGTTATCAAGTTCAAGTTGCAACAGACAAGAAGTTCAAGAAAAATAAAAAGACTGTAAATATCAAGAAGCAAAAGACAACCAAAACTACTGTTAAAAAGCTTAAAGCAAAGAAAAAATATTATGTAAGAGTTCGTACATATAAAATTGCAAACGGTAAAAAGGTTTATTCTTCTTGGTCAAAGGTTAAGAGTGTTAAAACTAAATAAGTCAAAAAACTGCGGAGATTTAATTCTTCGCAGTTTTTTAACCCCCTGTGGGGCTTGCCGATTTCATATTTGAATATGCCGAACTTAAGGCTGATTATTTCAATCAAAGTTTTGAATCAATCTTAAACGATTCACTTTTAGGTTTAACGGTGGTTACAATAGGCTTGGTTATATGGCTTGTAATATTGCTTGTCAAAGACCCTAACGGTGTATTTGAAAAGAAGTTTACAAAAAAATAAAGTAAGAAAAAACGGACTGCATTAGCAGTCCGTTTTTGTTTTTGATGTTTGAATTATTTATAAAATAATGCGTTAGTTTGTGCTTTTGAAAATCTGTAAACACTCATTTCAATTCCGAGTGCCAGGTAAATACACAACGATGATGAACCGCCTGCCGAAAAAAGCGGCAGTGTAATACCGATACTCGGTAAAATTGAAAGCTCCATTCCTATATTAACAAACATTTGCGCAAACAGCATAACCGATATGCCGCTGCACATTAAATAACCTACATTATCTCTTGCTTTAAGACCTGTTGTCATAACCCTTATAATCAGCACTGCAAGAATAACAATTACTGCAAGTGCGCCGATATATCCGAGTTCCTCACCGGCAACGGTTAAAATCATATCACTTTCGTTTACCGGCACAGAACCGCTTTGAGTCATACTTCCGTTAAGATAACCTTCGCCAAGCCAGCCGCCGCTGCCAAGTGCAATTTTACCGTTAGTTTGCTGATAGAGAACATCTTTATATTGCTCAGGGTAAAACAGCGCAGTGATTCTTTCCCTTTGTACGCCGTTTATAATGTTTAATTTCCAAGCAGCAGTAAAGCCGACTATTATTGCACAAATGCCGGCAATAAAGTAGCCTATATTTACTTTTGCAAAGAATAACATTCCAATGAACATAACCAGGAATATGAGTGCTGAACCGGCGTCACCGGTTAAAAGTACAAGCCCGATAGGAATCATACCGTGAATTACAAGCGGCACGATTGTTTTAAGCCTGTTAATATTATCCTTAACCATATCGAGATGATATGAAAAAGATATAATAAATCCGACTTTTAAAAGCTCCGATGTTTGAAAATAGAATACACCAAGGTCAAGCCAGCTTTTAGCATCAGGCCTGTCAGGGTTAACAGCTTTACCGAAAAGCAGTGTTACCACCATAAGCCCTATACATCCCGCCGCTATTATAGGCCACAACTTGGATATAATTTCATAGTCGATATTGCAAACAATAAGTGCAAAAATAATGCCGCCCAATGTGGAAATCAACATACTTTTTACGCCGCTTGCAATAACAGCACCATCTTTTAATGTGGAATATGTTGCACTGTAAACAAGAGCAAGTCCATAGCAAGAGCCGATTAGGGCAGTGATAAGTGTTACAAAATCAAGCCCGCTGAAAAATCCGACTCTGTTTTTTTTCAATTTTTTCTCCAATCTGTATTGAATTTTGTATATATTATATTAAAGTATATTAGAAAGATAATGTCAAGTGAAAAATTGTGTTTTTTGTGTTAAATTTATTGTTGGAATATTTATTGTTATATGTTATAATATATCGCAAGTTAAGAATAAATGGAGAAATATTTATGTTAAGTGATATTGAAATTGCACAAAACGCTAAAATGAAAGACATTAGCGAAATTGCATCAATGCTTGGTATTGATGCAAAAGGAATTGAGCCTTACGGTCACTATAAAGCTAAAATATCAAATGAAACTATTGAAAACTTAAAAGATAAAGAAGACGGCAAGCTTGTTTTGGTAACTGCTGTTAATCCAACCCCTGCGGGAGAGGGTAAGACTACTGTTTCAATCGGCCTTGCACAAGCACTCAATAGGCTTGGCAAAAAAGCAATTGCCGCCCTTCGTGAGCCGTCACTCGGCCCTGTTTTCGGAATTAAAGGCGGTGCGGCAGGCGGCGGATATTCGCAGGTTGTACCTATGGAGGATATAAATCTTCATTTTACCGGCGATATGCACGCTATTACAAGCGCAAATAACCTTATGTGTGCCATTCTTGATAATCATATTCAGCAGGGCAATGTGCTTGGTATTGACCAACGCAGAATTCTTGTTAAAAGATGCCTTGATATGAATGACCGCGCACTTCGTAATATTGTTTGTTCACTCGGCGGTAAGCTTAACGGTATCCCGCGCGAAGACCATTTTGTAATCACCGTTGCAAGTGAAGTTATGGCGATTCTTTGCCTTGCAAATGATATTTTTGATTTAAAACAAAGGCTTGGCAAAATTCTTGTTGCTTACACTTATGACGGTCAGCCTGTTTATTGTAAGGATATTAAGGCAAACGGTGCTATGACTGTTTTGCTTAAAGATGCCATTAAGCCTAACCTTGTTCAAACTCTTGAAAATACACCTGCTATTATGCACGGCGGTCCGTTTGCAAATATTGCACACGGTTGTAACTCCGTAAGGGCTACAAAAACCGCACTTAAACTCGGTGATTATTGCATTACCGAAGCCGGTTTCGGTTCGGATTTGGGTGCAGAAAAGTTTTTTGATATTAAATGCCGCTTTGCCGGTTTAAAGCCTGCCTGCGTTGTTCTTGTTTCAACCGTAAGGTCAATGAAATATAACGGCGGCGTGCCGAAAGATGAACTTAAAGAGGAAAATTTGGAAGCACTTAAAAAGGGTAGTGAAAACCTTGCGGCACATATTGATAATCTTCATAAATTCGGTGTGCCGGTGGTGGTGGCTATCAATCATTTCTATGCTGATACAGATGCAGAAATTGAATTTGTTGAAAAATTCTGTAAAGAAAAAGGCGCCGATTTTGCAGTTACAAAGTGCTTTACCGAGGGCGGTGCAGGCAGTGAGGAACTTGCAAAAAAAGTGATGTCTGCTTGCGAAAAGGAAAATGATTTCCGTTTTCTTTATGATATTGATACCCCTATTTATGAAAAAATTGATACTATTGCCAGGGAAATATATGGCGCAGATGGTGTTGAATACACCAAGGAAGCTAAAAAGAGTATTGATGAATTTATTAAACTCGGCTGTGATAATATGCCTGTATGTATGGCTAAAACGCAGTACAGCCTTTCGGATAATCCTGCTCTTTTGGGCAGACCTCACGGTTTCAAAATCACCGTTTCTTCTGCATCACTTTCAAACGGTGCAGGTTTCCTTGTGTGCCAAACAGGTTCGGTTATGACTATGCCGGGGCTTTCAAAATCACCGGCTGCGTATAAAATTGATATTGATGAAAACGGTAATACTGTCGGTCTTTTTTAAGGTGAAAGTATGAAAGAGTATAAAACTAAAAGTTATGAAGAAACAGTTGAGCTTGGTAAAAAAGTTGCTAAAAGCTTGCCTAAAGGCTCGCTTGTTGCATTTTTAGGCGGGCTTGGAATGGGTAAAACCGCTTTTACAACGGGTTTTGCAAAAGGACTTGGCATTGATGTTGATGTTTCTTCACCGACTTTTGCTATTTGCAATACTTATATTGGTGATGAAAATACGCTTTACCATTTTGATATGTATCGTGTTGACGGTTGGGATGACCTTTATTCTACCGGATTTTTCGATTTCCTTGAAACAGATGCATATATGGCAATTGAGTGGAGCGAAAATGTTTACGGCGCATTGCCTGATGATACTTTGATGATTGAAATTGAACGCCTTGGCGAAAATGAAAGACTTTTTAAAATGTATAAAAAATCAGAGGAAGAATAATGATTTTATCAGTTGATTCTTCGGCTGTTACTGCTTCTGTTGCATTAACCGACGGAGATAAAGTTATTAAAAGTGAATTTGTAAATGCCGGCCTTACACACAGCGAAACGCTTTTACCTATGATTAAAAGGGTAATGGGGGAGCATACGGTTGATGAACTCGAAGCGATTGCGGTTACGGCAGGTCCCGGTTCTTTTACCGGAGTCAGAATAGGTGTTGCAACCGTTAAAGGTTTGGCATTTGAAAAAAATATTCCCTGTATCAGCGTTTCAACTTTAGAGGCAATTGCCTGCAATTTTATTAAAGAAGATGCAATTGTTTGCGCTGTAATGGACGCGAGAAGAATGCAGTTTTATAACGCTGTGTTTGAAATTAAAAACGGTACAGTGAAAAGACTTTGTAAAGACAGGGCAATTTCTATTGATGATTTAAGAAAAGACCTTGCCAAGTACAGCAAAGTTATTATTGCAGGTGACGGAGCAAAGCTTTGTTTTGATAATTTGAATTTGGATAATGCTGTTTTGTCACCTGATGATAAAATGTATCAATGCGCTCAAGGTGTAGCTTGTGCTGCAAATAGTAAAGAAAAAATTTCAGCCTCGGCTCTTATGCCGATTTATTTAAGGCTCAGCCAGGCTGAAAGAGAATTAAAACTTAAAAAGGAAAGATAAGGAGAATAATATGATAGCATTAGGAAGTGACCATGCAGGTTTTTCACTTAAAGAGGAAATCAAAAAGCATCTTGATGAAACGGGAGTAGATTACATTGATGTAGGCTGCTACTCACCTGAAAGATTTGATTATGCAATTTCTGCGCAAAAAGCTTGCGATAAGGTAGTGGCAGGCGAATGTACATCTGCAATTCTTTGCTGTGGTACAGGTGTCGGCATTTCAATGGCGGCAAATAAGGTTAAGGGTATTCGTGCTTGCTGCTGTACTGATTATTTCAGCGCAAAGTATACAAGGCTTCACAATGACGCAAATGTTCTTTGTATGGGCGAAAGAGTTATAGGAGCAGGCCTTGCAATTGAACTCGTTGATGTTTTCCTTAATACAGAATTTGAAGGCGGAAGACATCAAACCCGCGTTGATCAAATTATGGCAATTGAAAAGGGCGAAAAGCTTTATTGATATGATATTTTAAATATAGTCAGTAAAACAAAAAACCTGTTGATTTTATCAACAGGTTTTTTGTTTTTATATGTATTTTTAGTTGTTTTCTTCTTTACTGAGCTTTTGGCCCATAAGCACACCCATTACAGATGCCATCATAAGACCTCTTGTCCATCCTGAACTGTCACCAAGGCAATGAAGACCTTTAATGTTGGTGTTAAGATTCTCATCCATTTTAACTTTGTTAGAATAGAATTTGAGTTCAGGGCTGTAAAGAAGTGTTTCGGTTGATGCAAATCCCGGTACAACAATATCAAGCATTTTGATAAATTCAATAATGTTTGTCATCGCACGGTACGGCATAGCGGCAGTAATATCACCTGCGACTGCGTCTTTAAGTGTCGGCTTAACATTACTTTTTGTAAGTTCATACTGCCATGTTCTTTTACCGTCAAGAATATCACCGAAACGCTGAACCATAATGTGACCTGCACCAAGCATGTTTGTAAGTTCACCGACTTTTTGCGCATATTCAATTGGCTGGTTAAACGGTTCTGTAAAATTATGGCTTACAAGAATAGCAAGGTTTGTGTTTTCACTCTTCTTATCCTTAAAGCTGTGTCCGTTAACAACAGCAAGGTCGTTATCATAGTTTTCCTGTGCTACAAAGCCGCCCGGATTTTGGCAGAATGTACGAACCTTGTTTTTCCACGGTCTTGGATAACCGATAAGTTTTGATTCATAAAGTGCTTCGTTAACTTTTTCCATAACTTCGTTTCTGCACTCAACTCTTACACCGATGTCAACAGTACCCGGCTTGTGAGCAATGTTATGCTCGATACAAAGCTTGTCAAGCCAATCAGCACCGCGCCTGCCTGTTGCAATAACTATTTCAGGTGCGTTAATAATTACATCTTGGCCCTTGTCATCAATAATTACACCTTTGCAAACACTGTCTTCAATAATGATGTTTTTACATTCTGTTGAAAACATCATATCTACTCCGTTATCTGCAAGGAAGTTTTGAATTTTAAGGTAAAGTTCCTGTGCCTTTTCAGTACCTAAATGGCGGATAGGGCAGTCAACAAGTTTTAAGCCTGCCTTAATGGCATTTTTTCTGATTTCTTTGATTGCGTCGCCTGTGTTAATACCCTCAATTTTAGTGTCAGCACCGAATTCAAGATAAATTTTATCTGTATAGTTGATAAGTTCCTGTGCAAAGTCTTCGCCGATAAGCATTGGCAAATCGCCGCCTACTTCATAGCTTAAGCTTAACTTACCGTCAGAAAAAGCACCTGCACCCGAAAAGCCTGTTGTAATAGCACAGCTTGGCTTACAGTTTACACAGTGGCCTACTTCTGCTTTAGGGCAATGGCGCTTTTCAACCGGCTTGCCCTTTTCAATTAAAAGCATTTTTTTCTTTGTACCACGCTTGATGAGTTCAAGGGCTGTAAAAATACCTGCCGGGCCTGAACCTACAATTATCAAATCGTAACTCATTTATGTACTCCTTTTTTGCAAAAAAATAAAGTCGAACCGCAATAGCTCGACTTCAAAACTTTTTCTTGTTTATTATCTATTGCACATTATATTAGCATATTAGCATATATTTGTCAATAGTTGTTACATTAGTTGTTGCATTTTAGGTTTAATAATTCTTGCATATATAAATATAATCTGTTATACTTTATAAGTAAAAATATATTTTATGGGGAATTTGATGGAACAGACGCAATCTATTAAAGAAATACTTGATACATACGGTAAATATACCGGCTTAACTATGGGTACTTCAATGGAACCGCTTATTCACGAGCAGCAGGATAACATAATTGTTGTCAAGAATAAAGGCAGGCTTAAAAAATATGATGTGGCTGTTTATGTTACACCGCAGGGTAAGTATATTATGCACCGTGTTGTAAAAGTGTGTGATGATCACTATGTTATAGTCGGGGACAATTTGCTGAAAAAAGAATATGTTACCGATGATATGATTTGCGGTGTTCTTGTCGGATTTTATAAAAAAGGTAAAAAATATATTGATTGTACTTCATCAAAAAAATATATGATATATTCTAAAATATGGGTTGCCCTTTTGCCGATTCGTCCTGCCATTCTTCTTTTTCCAAGGGGAGTTAATTGGATAAAAAGGCATATTTTTAAAAAGGGGTGATGTTCATTATGGTAAATAAAAAAATCGGCAAGAACGATACAAATGTTATTAAATGGATGTTCACCGTTTGTAAAAAGCAATTTCCGATGATGATTTTGCTTGTTGTTTTAAATGCGATATACGGTATATCTTCAGTCTTTTTTGCAAAGTTTTCCAAAAGCATTATTGACGGTGCAACGCAGGCAAAGAATTTTAATATCGTAATTAAATTTGCTCTTTGTATGCTTTTTCTTGTTGCATTTCAAATGATACTTAATATAACTAAAAACAGCCTTTCCGAGCGTTGCAGTGCAAGGCTTGAAATGATACTCAAAAAATATATTCTCGATTTAGTTATAAAAAAAGATTATCAATGTGTTACATCATATCACACGGGTGATTTGCAAAACCGTATGTTTAATGATGTGACGCTTGTCGCAAACGGGTTTACAACGATTATTCCCGAGTCTGCATATTTCGGTGCAAAACTTTTAAGCTCATTGATTTATTTAATTGTTATAGATAAAATTTTTGCACTTATTTTTGTAATTGGCGGGTTCACTATATTTTTTGTTACCCGAATTTTGAGAAAAACACTTAAAAAATTACATAAAAAAGTGCAGGAAACCGAGGGTAAAACCCGCTCGTTTATTCAGGAAATATTAACTAATCTGCTTGTAATCAAAGCTTTTGCGGTGGATGAAAAAGTTAATGAAACAACAGATGAGCTTCAAAATGATAATTTTAAAGCAAGGATGACTAAACGCAATTTTTCAATTTGTGCAAATGTAGGGCTTGGTTCTATATTCAGTATAGGCACAGTATTTGCAATTGCTTTTGGCGCATACGGCATTTTGTTTAAAGCTATGACATACGGTACGGTTACTGCGATAATTCAGCTTGTTAATCAGGTGCAGTCACCTTTTGTTTCACTTTCGGGTATTATGCCAAAATATTATAATACCATTGCGTCAGCCGAAAGACTTATGGAACTTGATGATTTGCCTGATGAAAAAGAAATAAATAAAAATGAAATTGATAAGGACGCCGTATATCGTTCACTAAAATCAATTGAATTTGAAAATATCACATTTAGTTTTGACAGGGATTTAATTCTTGATAATACATCATTAAGCATAAATAAGGGCGATTTTGTGGCGATTATGGGTATATCCGGAATCGGCAAAAGTACACTTTTAAAACTTCTTTTAGGTGTGCTTAATGTAAATTCGGGTTCAATTTATCTTAACACCGATAATTCAAAAATATTTATTGATAAAAATACCCGCAAGCTGTTTTCATATGTGCCGCAGGGCAATATGCTCATTTCCGGTACAATTAAAGATAATATTACTTTTATTAACCCGAGCGCGACTGATGATGAAATCGCAAAAGCAATTGAAATAAGCTGTGCAAAGCAGTTTATTGATGAATTGCCTTTAGGTATTGAAACAGTAATAGGAGAAAAGGGAATGGGCCTTTCCGAAGGGCAGATTCAGCGCCTTGCAATCGCAAGAAGCTTGCTTGCAAACTCACCTGTTCTTCTGCTGGATGAAGCTACATCAGCCCTTGATGAGCAGACGGAAAAGCAGTTTTTAACTAATTTGAAAACTCTTGATAATATTACTTGTTTAATTGTTTCGCATAAAAAAGCTGCGCTTGATATATGCAATAAATCCATTAAAATTAAAAACGGTAAAATTATAAGTGAGGGATAATATGTTAATTACAAAATGGGGTAAAGCACTTGATAAAAATCATCCGCTTTGTGAATATCCGCGCCCACAATTTGTTCGTGACAGTTATATAAGCCTTAACGGAATGTGGAAATGTGCATTTTATAATAAGCCCGATTGTGAGGATGAAAAGTTCAGATACGATATTTGCGTTCCTTTTTCACCCGAAGCATATCTTTCCGGTGTACATAGAACTTTAGAACCGGGCGAATACCTTATTTATAAAAGAAATTTTGTTATTCCGAAAGGCTTTAATAAAGGCAGAGTGTTTATAAATTTTGGCGCAGTTGACCAAATTGCCACTGTTTTTATTAACGGCAATAATGTCGCAACTCACAAGGGCGGATATACTTCGTTTAAATTTGAAATAACAGATTATGTTACCGACGGTGAAAATGAAATCAAAGTATCTTGCCTTGATTTTAGTGATGTTAATGCATTTTCACGCGGTAAGCAGAAAACAAAGCGAGGAGGCATTTGGTATACTTGCCAAAGCGGAATATGGCAAAGCGTATGGCTTGAATCAACACCGAAAAAATATCTTGAAAAAGTTAAAATAACACCGAATTATGATGAATCAAGCGTTTCGTTTAAATATTTTGGATGTGATGATGTTGAAGTTTCGATATATGACGGTGATAGCCTTATAGCTAAAACAAAGGATACAACCGTTTCAATACCTGATTTTAAATCGTGGTCACCCGAATCACCATTTTTATATGATGTTGTTTTTTCGGCTTGCGGTGAAGAAATTAAATCATATTTCGGTATGCGCAAATTTTCTGTCGGCAATGACGGAAAAGGTGTTAAAAGATTGTTTTTAAACAATAAGCCTTATTTTCATAACGGTGTGCTTGACCAAGGATATTATCCTGACGGGCTTTTGACTCCGCCTGCAAATGACGCTATGAAATTTGATGTTGAATATGTTAAATCAGCCGGCTTTAATATGATTAGAAAGCATATTAAAGTTGAACCTCTTTTATGGTATCATTATTGTGATGTAAACGGTATAATTGTTTGGCAGGATATGATAAACGGCGGAGGAAAATACGGACTTGAAATATCCGTAATACCGTTTTTGAATATTACGCTTAATGATAATAACTATTCTACTTTTAAGCGAACTGATAAAGAGGGCAGGTTACTTTATTATCAAGAGCTTGAAGAAATTGTAGATTCACTGTATAATTGCCCTTGCATTGCACTTTGGACTTTGTTTAATGAAGGTTGGGGGCAATTTGACAGCGCAAAAGCATATGATTTGATTAAATCACTTGATGATACCCGAATTGTTGATTCTTCATCAGGTTGGCATGATATGGGTAAAAGTGATGTTATTTCAAAACATATTTATTTCACACCGATTAAAGTTAAAAGCGGTGATAAGCCGTATGTTCTTTCAGAATTCGGCGGACTCGGATTTAAAATTAAAGGGCATACATTTAATGATAAAATGTTTGGATATAAAGTCTTTTTCAGCTTCAATTCTTTAACAAAAGCATATAAAAGGCTTTTTGAAAAAACTATCATTTCTCAAATTAAAGACGGTTTGAGTGCCACCGTATACACTCAAATTACCGATGTTGAGGATGAATTAAACGGACTTTTAACATATGACCGTGAAATTCAAAAGGTAGATTTTGATACATTAAAAAAGATTAACGAAAGGGTTAAATTAAATGATTAAAGCAACTATTAAAACAAATAAAGGCAATATGAAATTCAATCTTTTAAGCGATGCTGCACCAAAAGCAGTTGAAAATTTTGTTACTCACGCTAAAAACGGATATTATGACGGCCTTATTTTTCACCGTGTAATTAAGGACTTTATGATTCAGGGCGGTGACCCGACAGGCACAGGCTGCGGCGGTGAATCAATTTGGGGCAAGCCTTTTGAAGATGAATTTTCAATTGACGCAAGAAATTATTACGGTTCACTTTCAATGGCTAACAGCGGTCCTAATACTAACGGCTCGCAATTCTTTATCGTTCAGGCAAAGGAAGTGCCGAATTCTCTTCTTGAGCAAATGGAAGAGCTTAAAGATAAGGGCTATCCGCAGGAAGTTATTGATAAATATAAAGAAGTAGGCGGTACACCTTGGCTTGATTTTCACCACACGGTATTCGGCGAAATTACAGACGGAACAGATGTGCTTGAAGATATAGCGGCAACCCGTACCGGTATGGGTGATAAGCCTGTTTATGATGTTGTTATTGAAACAATTGAAATAGAAGAGTGATTTTGACAAATTAACCCCTTCTCATTGGTTATAATAATCAGTGAGAGGGGGTATTTTTTGGTTATATATGTTGATGTACTGTTTGTTGTAAATTTTTTTATTACATATTTGTTGCTTTTTGCAACTTCTTTTTTAGCTAAATCTGAAATGAAGCAGTATAGGGCAATTATCGCTTCGCTAGCCGGTGGGTTATATTCGCTTGTAATTATTTGCGATAAACTTAATTTTCTTATATCCACTCTCGGAAAAATTGCTGTTTCAATATTGATTGTTTTTATAGCATTCGGGTTTAAACGCTTTACTGTTTTTTTAAAAAACTTTTTTGTTTTCTATTTTTCGAATCTTATATTTTTAGGTGTGATTTACGCTGTTTATATGTATTTTTCGCCTAATGGCGTAACTGTTAAAAATTCAAGCGTGTATTTCAATATTACTGCAACCCAGCTTGTTTTAAGCGCATTTGGCGCATACATTGTGACTTTTATTATTATTAAAATAACAAATCGCACGCTTGCTAAAGGTGAAATATACAGTTTAAGTATTTTTACGGATGATAAGGAATATAAGCTTTTTGCTTTTGCCGACAGCGGTAATAAACTTAAAGAACCTTTTTCGGATTATCCCGTGATTATTGTAGATAAATCAAAAATACCCGAAAAGTGTGAAAGGCTGATACCCTGCCAAACTGTTTCAGGCGAAGGAATGTTAAAAGCTTTTAAGCCGGATAAAGTGATAATATCAAGCTCAAAAAATAAAATTGAACTGACTAAAGTTTATGTTGCTTTTTCCGAGGTGAAGTCTAAAAGCTTTTCTGCCATCTTGTCTAATGAACTTATAAATATTTAAAGGTGATTATATGTTAAAATTTTTTAAAAAACTGTTTTTAAGGCTGTTTAAAAAGCAAAAGTGTTTTTATATCAACGGGCCTGAAACACTGCCGCCTCCTTTAACTAAAGAGGAAGAGCAGAAAATTATGAACGAACTTCAAAACGGAATTGAAGATAACCGTGAACTGCTCATTATTCATAATCTGCGCCTGGTAGTATACATAGCTAAAAAATTTGAAAATAAAACCACTTCAACCGAAGACCTTGTTTCTATCGGCACAATCGGATTGATGAAAGCGGTTAAAACTTTTAATCCGGAAAAAAACATTAAGCTTGCCACTTATGCTTCACGATGTATTGAAAATGAAATTTTAATGCATTTAAGAAAAGTAAATAATATGAAAAGTGAAATGTCGTTTGATGAACCGCTTTCAATTGATTGGGACGGAAATGAACTTACCTTGCGTGATGTATTAGGCACGGACCCGAATGATGTTTTTGAAGAAATTGAATATGATGATGAAAAAAGGCTTTTGCGCCAAACGGTAGACGCATTGCCTGAAAAAGAAAAGAATTTGATGGTTCTTCGTTTCGGTCTTGGCGGCGGCGAATGCCTTACTCAAAAACAGCTTGCAGACAAAATGGGAATTTCGCAGTCATATATCAGCCGGCTTGAGAAGAGAATACTTGAAAAAATAAAAAATGAACTAAATCGCCTGTCGGCATAAATACCAAATATTCCTTTTTCGCATAAGATAAAATGTAAAATAATTATTATGTGAAAGAGGAATTTATTTATGTCTTTATATATAAAAGTCGGCTCTATTACAAATGCCCAACGCTCGCAAAGGGCGTTAAGGCAAAGCGGATATAAATCTATAATTAAGAAAATCGAAAATCCGTCAAAAGAAGACGGGTGCGGATATATTGTAGTTGTCAACGCATACACGGAAGAACCTATTTTTATCTTGCAAAAAGAGGGAATACAGATTAGAGGTGTTGACAGAAAATGATATACCTTGATAACAGCGCCACAACTAATCCAAAACCTCAAGTTGTTAAAAACGCTGTTTCAAAAGCGATGAATTATTATAGCTTTAACAGCGGCAGGGGCGGGTATAAAGAATCAGTCAATACTTCAAATATGATTTTTACCGTGCGTGAAAAAATTGCAGATATGTTTTCGTTTTTACCTCAAAATATTGCATTTGTGCCAAATTGCACCTTTGCTTTGAACTATGCAATAAAAGGCATAGCTAAACCGGGTGACCATTTTATAATATCTAATCTTGAACATAATGCAGTTGTACGCCCTATCTATTCACTTTATGAAAAAGGTATTATTTCTTATGATGCGGCAAAATTTTCTTATGACAAGGAAGAAACAATAAATAATTTTAAAAGTTTAATTAAGGCTAATACTAAAGCAATTGTTTGTATGCACGCTTCAAATGTATTCGGCTGTGTATTTCCAATAAAGGAGATAGGAAAGCTTGCACACGATAACGGTATTGTTTTTATAGTTGACGCGGCGCAAAGTGCCGGTGTTTTGGATATAGATGCAGATAGAGATAATATTGATATTTTGTGCACACCCGGGCATAAGGGGTTGTATGCACCGATGGGAAGCGGTTTTATTGCAGTGGGTGACGGTATCACGCTTGATACAATTATTGAGGGCGGCACAGGCTCAATGTCAATGATACTTTCACAGCCGAAAGATTTGCCTGACAGATTGGAATCAGGTACGCTTAATAATGTTGCAATTTGCGGCCTCGCAGCAGGAATTGATTTTGTTAATAGTAAAAAGATTGATAATATTTATAATCACGAAAAGTCTTTGATGAATATGGTTTATAAAGAAATGTCAAAAAATGAAAATGTTACTCTTTATACTCCTGATTTTAAAGATGCTTTTTCAGCACCGATATTGTCTTTTAATTTTAAGGATTATCCGTCAGAAAAAACTGCATCGCTTTTAGCACAAAAAAATATCGCCACAAGGGCAGGGTTTCATTGTTCCAAGCTTGCACACGAAGCGTTTAATACAAATGAGCGCGGAACAGTGCGCATAAGCCCGAGCGTATTTACAAATTTTTCTGAATGTGAAATATTTATTAACACTTTAAAAAAACTTTAAAAAACTCAAATATTCACTTTATTTATCAGCAATCGTGTGATAAAATAAATAATAGTAAATAGTAATTAAGGAAGTTAATTATATGTTAGAGAAAATAAGTGATACATTTAATAAAATTTTAAGTGTATTTTCAACATTTGGCATATCTGATGCGCTTGATATTATTCTGGTTGCAATAATAATATATATTTGCGTGCGCATTATTAGGGAAAGCAGGGCAATGCAGCTTGCTAAGGGCTTTATTTTTATTGCTATTATTTATGGTATTGTTACCCTGCTTGATATGGAAGCGTCAAGTTTTATATTTAAAGCGATATTTTCTAATATTTTGATAATTCTTGTAATTCTTTTCGGCCCTGAAATTCGTAATATTCTTGAGCAAGTCGGTAAAGGTGCAACATCAAAAAGCCTTAAATCGCTTATTCACCCGGGTGTTGCTGTGGATATTGCCGAAATTTCCGATTGTATAGAAGTAGTATGTAAAGCCTGCGCAAATATGAGCGATCAAAAAGTAGGCGCTCTCATTTGCTTCGAAAATGAAACACTTCTTGGAAATGTAATTAAATCAGGTACAATTCTTCAGGCAAAAGCCTCAAGGGAACTTGTTGAAAACATTTTTTATCCAAAATCACCGCTTCACGACGGAGCAATGGTTATCCGTGACGGTAAAATTTATGCAGCAGGTTGTATTTTGCCGCTCACTAAAAAGCTTGTGTCATCTTCGCTCGGTACAAGGCATAGGGCAGGTATCGGGCTTACAGAGGAAAGCGACGCTTTGGTTGTAATTGTAAGTGAAGAAACAGGTGCTATTTCCGTGGCAAAGGGCGGAATTTTGCAAAAAGATGTTTCATACGGTGACTTGAGAGATATTCTAACTACTCAGTTTATTCCGTCAGGCTCCTCCGATGATGATAAAATTATCAATAAGCTTGTAAGGAGGATAAAGAAATAATGGCAAACACAGATAATAAAAACAACAAAAAATTCTCTTTAAGAAAGCTTATTTATAATGATAAATATTTGATTGTATTTTCAATTATTACAGCTGTTATTGTATGGATTTCAACTTCAATGAGCCTTTCACCAGAAACTACCAAAACCATTACTGTTCCCGTTAATGTTGATTTCAGCAATACTGCAGCAGACCAGCTTGGTATCAAGTGTTATGGGGATACTAAAATTGATGTTGATGTAACTGTTAATTGCAAAAAATATCTTGCAAGGGATATTTCAGCAGATGACCTTAAAGTTCAGCTTCAAACAAATGCTGTAACATCTAAAGGAAATTATGAAGTGCCTATAACCGTTTCATCTGTAAACGAAAATGCCGATTTCAATATTTCATCATATTATCCTACCGTGTATAAAGCTTACTTTGATGTAGAGGATGAAAAAACACTTGATATTGATTTGACTTATACCAACGATGATTTTGTTGCGGACGGTTATGTTATGGGCGAAACTTTGCTCAGTGAAAAAGTTGCAAAGGTAAAAGGCCCTAAATCATATGTATCAAAAGTTAAAAAACTTGTTGCAAATGTGGATATAGAAAATAAGCTTAAATCTACACAGTCTATTGATATTACCGCTGTGCCTGTTGATGCCAACGGCAATGCGGTTGATTATGTATCGGTTGATACCGATTCCAAAAACCTTACTGTTACGATTCCTGTTTTAAAAGAAATGACATTGAATGTAACAAGTTCATTTACCGGCAAGCCGTACGGTGTTGATGAAAGCAAATTTGATGTATCATACAGTGTTAATAAAGTATCTTCCGCAGTTCTTGAAGATTCGGGAATTAAAGATGCAAATATAGGTAATATTGATTTTTCACAACTTAATGTCGGCAAAAATACTATTAAGTTTGATGTTACAACACTTGACGGAATAGTAATTCTTGATGATGTTAAGGAAATCACCGTTACCGTAAATGTGCCAAGAACCTATAAAACTAAAAGGATTGCGGTTAATAAAGATTCTGTAACTGTTACGAATGTACCTGACGGTTACAAAGCTAATGTTATTTCTGTGAATTCAAAGGAAGTAACTGTTATAGGCTCACAGTCTAATCTGAATAATGATAAAATCGGTGTCGGAATGGTGGTTGATTTATCATCATATAAAAGTGATGATATTTCTTTAGGTAGGGATTACTATGATATAACACCAAATATTGAAAATTCATCAGGCTGTTGGGTTTACGGTGATTATAAAGCTCAAATTGAACTTATTAAGAAATAGAATATATTATTTGAAAGGGCGCTTTTTACAGCGCTCTTTTGTTATGTTTGCGTTAAATTATTTTAAGTTTATGTTAAATAAGCGATAAGAAGCTTTTACTGAATTTTTACTCATTTTTTACCGAACCTTGATTATATTTTAATTGTGGTGTTATACAATTAAGCCAACGAATTAAGAAAGGAGCGATAATATGAGCGAAAAACTTAAAACTGCATTGTCATCGGTATTAGCTGTGTCTCTTGTAGTATCAGTAATGACCGCTTCGGGATTTGCTTGCCTTGCAAGTGTTAATAACGATGATGATTATTCAAATGTACAATATACATATATTGAACAATAATTGCTGCAAGCAGTTGTAAATTGCTTACAGCATTTCGCTTATTTGAAGGTTAAATTATGAAAAATAATATTATATATACAGATGAATCTTTAGCTGTTGACAGCAAAAATACTTTTAAAGAAAAGATAATCAAATTTGTCAATAAACACGCAGAAATATGGAAATTTATTAAATTTACTTTTACCGGTGCATCAACTTCGGTGCTGGAACTTGCTGTATTTTGGGTTTTGCAATATGTTGTTTTTAAATCTCTTAATGAAGTTCCCGTTACCGATAACGCTGTTCTTTCTTTTTTGGGAATTGAATATAAGGGATATATGTATTCATATTTCATTTCGGCAGTAATAGGCTATGCCGCAGCTTATATTATGAACAGAAAGCTGACTTTTAAAGCTGATGCTAATCCTATTCTTTCGACAGTTTTATACACCATTATGGTTATATGCACAATTACTTTTAATACTTGGTTTGGTTCTTTTTTGGGAACTCTTATTAAAAACAGCGGGCACGACAGCGTATTTATTGTATTGCTTACCAAACTTATTGTTATGACTGTTCCTACTCTTTGGACTTATCCGCTTAACCGCTTTGTTATTCACAGAAAGAAAAAAGCTTGATTTTGTATATTATTGTTTATTATAATTAAATAAAAAGCAAAGAAAGAGATAAGTATGAAATACAAACTTTTAGCCTGTGACCTTGACGGTACACTTCTTGATGATAATTCAAATGTTTCGGCAGAAAACTTAAATGCAATTGATGAAATGGTAAAATTAGGAGTTGAATTTGCGATTTGCACCGGCAGAACATACGATGAAATTCCTAAAGCGTTGCTTGATAATAAAAGTATCAGATATATTATTTATTCAGACGGTTCTGTAATTTTAGATAAAAATAAGAAGAAAAATATATTTGAGCATTATATTGATGAAATTACTAATAAAAAACTTTTTGAACTTTTATCAAATTATGATACTATGATTGAATTTTTTGATTTCGGAACACCCAAAACCGAAAAATCAAAACTGAATTTAAAATCATATGATTATTACAAGATAGATAAATATTATATTGAAACTATTGAAAATACAAGATTGGGTATTGATTCACTGAAAAACGAACTTCCAAATTTGAATCATACAGAACTTATAAATGTGTTTTTCAGTGATTTAGACGAAAGAAAAAAATGTTATGATAAATTGAATTCATTTGAAACAATAAATTTCACCACTTCTATGGATAATAATATTGAAATTATGGCAAAAGGTGTTTCAAAGGGTGACGCATTGTTTAATTTGTGCAAACTGATTGGTGTTTCAAAAAATGAAACTATTGCAGTGGGCGACAGCTTAAATGATTTAACTATGTTTGAATTTGCTTCTTTGCCGATAGCTTCAGGTAATGCAAGCAAAAAAATTAAAGAAATAACTAAAAATGTTGCTTGCTCAAATAACGAGCCTATTGTTAAGTACATATTAGAAAACTTTATTAAATAAGAGGATGGAAATGGAAGGAAAAATACATTTTTTAAATACAGGTCATTCGGACTGTATCATTCTTGAAAGCTGCGGAAAAATTGCAATGATTGATTCGGCGGAAGATACAGACTTTCCGAAAGATAAGCCACACCTTAATTTAAAAGGATATGAAGATGTTGTAGTAAAATATCTATTTGATAATTTCAGTGATTCAAACCATAAGGTGAATATTGATTTTGTATTGGGTACGCACTGCCATTCTGACCATATAGGCGGTTTTGATACTGTAATAAATAATCCTGATATAAATGTTAAAACCGCATATTTAAAACCGTATAAAGAAGAAAATATTTGCCGGTATGAACGCGTCAGTTGGGATAATTTGGAAGTGTATAACCAAATGCTTTGTGCAATAAAAAATAATAATGTAGAGCTTGTGGAAAGCTTTGATGAAAAAACCGTTACCCTCGGTAATTTTGAAATTGAGTTTTTTAACGGAAAATATAAGCCACATAAAATCAAGTTCGGCGAAAATGTAAACAGTGTCGGTACGCTTGTAAAAATCGGTAACAGCAAAGTATTTCTTGCAGGTGATATAAATTATAAAGCAGGGGATGAAAAGCAAATAGCCGATAAAATCGGCAAAGTAGATTTGCTTAAAGTAGGACATCACGGTTATTTTTATTCTACTTCGTTTTATTTAGTAAAAAAGTTGATGCCTGATATTGCAGTGTTTTGCAATGAGATGAAAGGTGTATATCCTGATGTTAAGTATAAGCTTAAAAACATTTCAAAATCCAAGCTTTATGCAACAGTTGATTCAAACGGAATTATAGCTCGGCTCAACGGTGATGATATAGTTATCAAAGAAAATGTTATGTAGCCCAACCTCCGTGTAATGCTACTATTACACGCTATTACACAAAAAGTCTTGAGTTTAACTTTTGTTTTACTCAAGGCTTTTGTTTTATTGACTTTTTTTATATATAAATGTATTATTGAAGTATAATCAGTTGATTTTTAATCAATATATTTTTGGAGGTAATAATTATGAGCAAATATGACGGAACTAAAACACAAAAAAATCTTGAAGCTGCTTTTGCAGGTGAATCCGAAGCAAGAAATAAGTATACTTATTTTGCATCTGTCGCTAAAAAAGAGGGATTTGAGCAGATTTCGGATTTGTTTTTAAAAACTGCAAATAATGAAAAAGAACATGCAAAAATGTGGTTTAAGGAAATGGAGGGTATTTCAGATACCGCAACAAATCTTAAGGCGGCTGCCGACGGTGAAAATTACGAGTGGACTGATATGTACGCCGAATTTGCAAAAACAGCTGAAGAAGAGGGCTTTCCTGAATTAGCGGCAAAGTTCAAACTTGTTGCCGCAGTTGAAAAACATCACGAGGAAAGATACAGAAAACTTCTTGAAAATGTTGAAACAATGAAAGTATTTGAAAAAAGTGAGGTTAAAATTTGGGAATGTCGCAATTGCGGCCATATTGTAGTCGGCACAAAAGCACCTGAGGTTTGCCCGACTTGTAATCACCCACAGAGCTTTTTTGAAATAAGCGCTGAAAATTATTGATATTAAGTATAATGATTAAGGGAGAAGCTTTGTAATAAAGCTTCTCCCTTTTTACTTTTTATCAAATACACTTGACAAAATAAATCTAATGATTTTTAATAAAATTAAAACTTTTTATCACAAAAATGAAATTATAAGGGATTATGTATATATGATAGGACTTTTTTTAAATCTGCTTGATACACAAACTGAAAAAGACAAATTTCAACTGCTTTATAATACATATTGTGACCTATTATATTGGATAGCACTCAAAAGAACAAACCGTGTTGAAGATGCAGAAGAGTGCGTGCAGGAAACCTTTTTATATATAGCAAAGCATTTTGATAAAATAGGCGAAATAAATTCAAAGAAAACAAAAATTTATTTATCCACAATTGTAACAGGATTTGCGATAGACATTTATAATGATTCTCAAAAAGCAGAATTTATTGAGATTGAAAATGATAATGAAACAGCAGATTTAAAATATTATGAAAATTTTGCGAAAATTGAGCTTTTAGCAATTATTGACGATGCATTGGATGAAGAAAACAGAGTGTTCTTTCATTTGAAATATTTGTACAACTATAAAAGTAAAGAAATAGCAGAGATTTATAATGTTAAAGATTCCTATGTGCGAAAAAGGTTAGAATACGCAAGAAATAAATTAAGAAAAATATTAGAGGAAAGGAAATGATAAAATGTCAGAATTTGAAGAAGCACTGTGGCTTTCGGCTGAAAATTGGGCTGATTCTTTTCCTACCGACTTGCCAAAGCATAAGTTTAGTAAAAAGCACAACAAAGTAATAAATGATATAATTTATGGTAAGCAAGATAAGAAGATTAAACTGTCAAAAGGTACAATTAAGGTTTTGCTTATTGCTGCTGTTTTGCTTGCAATTGCGACAACAACATTTGCCCTTCCTCAAAGCAGAGAATATATTGTCGATAAATTTTCTAACCATTCGGAATACAATGTGGTTGATAAGAAAAAATCCAAGAGAGTAAAATCTTTAAATGTAAAATACATTCCTGCCGGATTTGAAAAAGGTGATGATTATGAGTTTGTAGTCCAATATGAAAAAGGTGACAGAAATTTTGTTGTTGAAAAATTCGAATTATCAGGAAGCGTAGGATTTGATACGGAACATTACGAACCTGAAAATATCAAGATTAACGGTATTGATGCTGTATATTATAGGTCAAATAATAATGTAAAAGGAATAATTTTTAATGATGGAAATTACATTTACATAATAGAAGGAAATATAGGAAAAGACGAACTTGTGAAAATTGCACAAAATGTAGAATGATGATTTGTGAAAAGAGCCGAAACTTCGGCTCTTTTTTATTTTTTTATCACAAAATGGAATTTTTTAGGGATTATGTATAATGAGGGGATAATTAGAGAGGAGGTGTGTATTGTGACTAAGCAAAAAAACAGACTCAAACAATTTATTCTGATTCTTTTATCATTTTTAATAATATTTAGTAATGTGTTTGTAGCTAATGCGACTGTTAATTACGATAATGAAGTTGCTCCTTTATATGTAAACATTTCGAGTCATCTTGAAAAAATCGAAATATCAGGAATTAAAGCTGAATGTAAAGCAAAATTATATGCTAATAAGTCTGTCCCTTTAAAAATCAAAATGGAGTTGCAGAAAGAAAAGTCGAAAGGCTACGAAACTGTTGAAACATGGACAAGCAGTAAGACAGGAACAGTTTTAGCTATGTCTGAATCAAGAAATATCAATGTTTTGTGTAACTACAGATTAAAAGTTACATTTACAGCGGGCAAGGAAACTGAAGTTGTTTATAAGTACCAATAGTGTTTATTAAAGCAATTGTGTTTTAATAAAGGAGAAAAAATGAAAATAACAAATAAAATAATTTCTTTATTAGTAGTATAACTATAATTGTATCTAATGGAACAATTACTGCTTTTGCTAATGAAATGAATATTTTAGAAAGGGTATGATTTAGTTAATAACTAATCATATAAAATAACTATGAAAAAAATTAACGGTAAAAAGTTATTGAAGAATTTTGTTATAGCATTATTGGGGGCAATTATAGGATATTTATTATATTATAGTGTCATAATGGAAGCTATACCGTTGTTTATTGAAAGTTCAGGTATTAAATATACTGTCGTAAGTATCTTGGCTCTTGTTATACTCATAGCAGGATGTATAGCTGCTTTGAACTTAATCATCAATAAAAGAGTAAATAAGTACTTGTTTTTTACTATGTGTGTTACTTACTTTGCAATATTATTTGTTGCACTATTTTTACGATCTTCAATTGAACGAGTATTTATATTTAATCCCTTAACCGGTTTAATAGATACTTTTTCAAACTGGGAAATGGCAATTCAGAGCATAATGAATCTTGCTGTATTTATCCCAATGGGGTATTTTGTGCGAAAGCTAAAATACAGCAACCTTTTTATCTTTTCAATTGTGATTTCTTTGGCAATTGAGCTTATTCAGGTTGCAACAATGCGCGGATTTTTTGATGTTTTCGATATTTTACTTTATTTTATCGGGATTCATATAGGGTATTTTATATTTAAAAAATGGCAGATAATTGTGAAATAGACATTCTTATATTGATTGCAAATATTTTTATTGTTGAGTATAAAATCTCAGAATTGAAATCATCCTGAAATACTTTTTGTCTGCGCAGCAGGAAATTCAAATCTCAATTTAGATAATCAAAGCCTTTTTCCATGTAGTTATGATTTAGATAACATAATTACTGTTATGGCTGTGGATAACAAAGGTTTGCCATATAATTCAAGCGGTTATGGTGAAAACGGTGTTGACATTGCTGCACCAGGTGTTAATGTTAAAACAACTTTGCCTGATGACGAGGAAACATTGATAAGTGGCACATCAGTTGCAAGTGCGTATGTATCAGGAACTGCTGCACTACTTCTTTCTCAAAATCCTAAACTCACACCGGTTGATATAAAAGAAATACTAATAGAAAACTCCCATAAAATAAACGATTTAAAGTCAAAATGTAAATCAAAAGGTATTATTGATGTCAGTGCTAGTTTTCAGGCTGGTATGAAATATAAGGAGGATGATAAGTGATTATTAGCGTTATATTGATTTTTGTGTTCTTGTTAATTTTAGCTGACTTATTCTTTTTGAATTACTTATGGATGAATTTTAATAACGAATTGTTTAATATAATTAATGTTTTATTGTTTGTATTATTTTTAGTATTTATAGTTTTAGCTATTATCAAATTATATAAACTGATTTCTGAAAAAAATATTAAAGTGTTTTTATTTGGATTGGTAATCATATTACTTATCGGTATAGGTTCATTTTTAACTGCAAATACAAAAGAGCAAGAAGTAGTTGGATTGACAAGTATAAGTGCAAAGGAAAAAGACGAAAAAGGTAATTACTATATAGTTTTAAACAATTTAGAATTGAAGAAATTTGTCAGAATTAAGTGTGATAAAGAAATATTTGACAATATCGAAACTAACCGTGATAAATTATATACTATTACTTATAGGTTTGGTTATTTCAACAATGATTACGGGAATTTAGGTAATATAGAGGAATACAAAATATAAAATAAATTGTAAAAATGCACAAAAATTGTATTGATATGATGAATTTTTTATTGTATAATAGGTACGTTACTAATTCGAAGGGAGCGTTTTTGTGTATGAGATACCCACAAATCGTTAAAAAAATGTCACTTGAACAAAAGGCAGCTTTTGTTTCAGGCTATGACTATTGGCATCTTGAGGAAGCACCTGAGCTTGGACTTCCTAAAATTATGATTACTGACGGACCTCACGGTTTGCGTAAAGCTAAAGGTAAGGATTATGTTCCTGCCGAGGGTGAGGAAAAGAAAGGCGGAATAGGCCTTGGAAATTCAGTTCCTGCAACTTGTTTTCCGCCGGCTGCTACTTCATCTTGCTCTTGGGATGAAGACCTTTTAAAGCAAGAGGGCGAAGCAATGGGCCAGGAATGTTTGAAAGAAAAAGTTTCAACTATTTTAGGCCCTGGTACAAATATTAAGCGTGCACCTGTTTGCGGTCGTAACTTTGAATATTTCAGTGAAGACCCATATCTTGCAGGTAAATGCTCTGCAAGTGTTATCAACGGTGTTCAGTCAAAGGGTGTAGGTACATCACTTAAACACTTTGCTTGTAACTCACAGGAAGCATTTCGTATGGTTCTCAACGAAGTAATTGATGAAAGAACAATGCGTGAAATTTATCTTCCTGCATTTGAAATTGCAGTTAAGGAATCACAGCCTTGGACTGTAATGAATTCATATAACAGAATTAACGGTATTTATGCGTCACAAAATAAACATCTTCAGCAGGATATTCTCCGTGACGAATGGGGATTTGAAGGCTTGATTGTTACTGACTGGGGTGCTTCTGTTGACAGAATTCCAGGCCTTGAAAACGGTACTGACCTTGAAATGCCAAGTTCAGGAAAACTTAACCAAAATAGAATTGTAGCAGCAGTTAAGAACGGCGAACTTGATGAGGCAGTGCTTGATGAAAGAGTTGACAATGTAGTTAATCTTATTATGAAATCAAAGCCGGCTCTTGAAAATGAACATACATTTGACCCGAAAGCTCATCACGCAATCGCACAGAAAGTTGCAGAGGGTTCTATGGTTCTTCTTAAAAATGATGATAAAATTCTTCCTCTTAAAAAAGGACAGAAGGTTGCCGTTATAGGTGAAATGGCAAAAGCTCCTCGTTTCCAGGGCGCCGGTTCATCTGTTATCAATCCTACAATGCTTTCAAATGCATATGATGAACTTGAGAAGCTTGGTGTTGACCTTACATATGCACAGGGTTATTACAAGTCTGCTCCTACTAAAAAGGATAAGAACAGATTAAGTGATGCCGAACTTACAAAACAAGCTGTTGAAGCTGCTAAAAATGCTGATGTTGCAGTTGTATTTGTCGGCCTTACTGAAGATTTTGAAGGTGAAGGTTATGACAGAGAAACCATCAATATGCCGGCTAACCACAACGCTCTTGTTTCTGCTGTTGCTAATGCAAATCCTAATACAGTAGTTGTTCTTGCAGGCGGTTCTGTTGTTCTTATGCCATGGCTTAATGAGGTTAAAGGTCTTCTTAATTCAGGCCTTGGCGGTCAGGCTGGTGGTATTGCTGTTGCAAATATCCTTACCGGTGCTGTTAACCCATCAGGTAAAACATCTGAAACATATCCTACTTCATTTGAAGTTAATCCTACTTTCGGTAATTATCCGGGTGGCCCTGTAACTTCGGAACATAAGGAATCCGTATTTATTGGTTACAGATATTACGATTCAGCTAATATTGATGTTGTGTTCCCATTCGGTTACGGTCTTTCATACACAACATTTGAATACAGCGATATTAAACTTTCTGCTGATAAGATTAAGGATACAGATACAGTAACAGTATCTTTCAAAATTAAAAATACAGGTGATGTAGACGGCGCAGAAATTGCACAGGTTTATGTAGCTGATAAGGAATCTACAATTTATCGTCCTGTAAAGGAACTTCGTGCATTTAAGAAAGTATTTCTTAAAGCAGGCGAAGAAAAGGAAGTTTCACTTGAACTTTCAAAGAGAGCTTTCGCATTCTATAATGTTAATATCAATGATTGGTTTGTTGAAACAGGCGATTTTGAAATCATCGTAGCTGCATCAAGCCGTGACCCTAAGCTTACTGCTGAAATCAATGTTGAATCAACAGTAGATGCTCAAGTTCCTGATTACAGGCAGACAGCTCCTAATTATTATAACAATGTTGCTAACATTACCCGTGATGATTTTGCTGCTGTTTACGGTGAACTTCCAAATCCTGAAATTGATACAAATAAGAAGATTGACCTTTATTGCTGCCTTAATGATGCACGCCATACAAAATGGGGCGGTAAGCTTTGCAATATGATTACAAAGATTATGAGTGGTATGGGTTCAGATGCAAACGGTGACGGTAAAATGCTTGCGGCTATGGCTACTCAAATTCCGATTCGTAACTTTATAGCTATGAGTATGGGCGTATTCTCGCCAAAGATGGCTGACGGTCTTCTTATGATGCTCAATGATGATGAATCAAGCTTTGTTGGTTTTAGTAAGATTTTCTGGAGACTTGGCGGCGCACTTACAAGACTTCCGGCACTCCTTAAATCTATTTAATGATTACAAATTAAACTGCAAATTAAACAGCACTTTGCTTTTAGCAAAGTGCTGTTTTTATCTACCTGATTCTTTTTTTATTTCCCTAAAGCTTTTGCCATAGTATTTTTTTAAAAGTCTTTGCGTTTGCCTGTCACACAAGCCTATCATTTGCGAAAGCTTGGTAAGAGTAATATCGTTTTCATACAAAAAAGCTTGCTCTATTATTGCAAATCGTTTGTCATTTAAGTTTTCTTTGTTTGTAAATTCTTGAAAATCTTTTGGTAAAAGCAATCTTGTAATTTGCGTTAAAATAATTATCATCAATCCTGAAATCACACTTTCGTAATCGGGATTTTTATTTTTCCACTCATTTAAAAGCATTTTTGCAAATTGGTTGTCAACATTTTCAAGATAGCAAAAATTATGCTGTGTAAAAATACTTGAAAATACATTTTTGCTTTTATCGTTTTTAACTTGTATCAAAATAAATACATCTTCAATAGGGTTTTGTTCATCATAATTTTGGCTGTGCCTAATATTCGGCCCTGTAATGAAAAAATCGTTTTTCTTCAGTTCAATTTTATTGCCATCGGCTATAAGTGTGCCTTTTCCTTCGGTTACAAAATGTAGTTCATAGCAGCCCTTTGCGTGAGCGTGCATCGGTATTTTTTCGCCGAGTTTGCCACCACCCAAATCTGTTATTGTAAATTGTATTTTGTTCCAAATAAAATCCATTTATATCACCTTGCACATTATAGCATAATGCGACATTTAGGTAAAGATAATGTCGTGTTATTTTTATACCTGTATGTTATAATTTTTACGAGGTGAGCTTATGAATAAATATGTAAAAAAAGCACTTTGTGTGTTATTAACGGGAACTTTTGCTTTTTCAGCGGCATCTTGTTCAGCGGATAAAGTCAGCGAAGGTGATATTAAATCTCTTTTTAAAGATACTTCTAAAATTTCGTTTTCATATAATTATACCGAGCTTAAAGATTCCAAAAAAAATAAAACTAAATCTTGGAGGCAGGGTATGGTATCCGGAAACGGACTTCAAGGGTTTATTACAAGCGGCAGTCCGTACAGCGATACATTTATTTTTCAAAATATGCATTTTATAATGCCTAACGAAAATCAGCGTACTTGCCCGCAAACTTATGATGAACTTGAAACTGTAAAGCAAAGTATTGTCAAAGGTGAAGATATTACGGATAATGCAAGCTATGATGATGTATACCGTTATCACCCGGGCGGCCAATTAAGGCTTGATTTTGACAAGGAAAGCAGTAAAAAATATGTTCGCTATACAGATTATGAAACATCACAGGTCGGTGTAGATTTTACGGATAAAAACGGTACTTGGAAGCGTACATCATTCACTTCGATGGCAGATGATGTTGTGATTACAAAGCTTAATAAATCATCTTCAGGCAGTAAACTTAATTTGACTTTATCATTTGATGACCTTTCAACTCTTGCAAACTTCGGCGACAGCGACGAAGCTAATATGAAGTATAAAAAGTTAACTGATGATAATGCAAACTTCCTTGCGCTTGTTTCGCACTATCCTGATTATGAAAAAAGCGAACTGAAAAACGGTGGATATGCAACAGTAACTTATGTAATCACTTCAGGCGGAAGCAAAGAAAAAGTTTCAATAGATAAAAAAACAGACGAAACGCAGTTTTCGGGTGAAAATGCAGGCATTAAAATTAGCAATGCTGACAGTGTATATCTTCTTACTGTAAGTGACAGAACTTACGATATGGGAAAGATTGATGATTTTGAAAAGCAAAATGATTTCAAACTTGTTGATGATTGCATTGCAAAGCTTGAAAGCGTTGCTGAAAAATATGCAGGAAATAATAATTTTGATTATGATAAAGCGTTAAATAATCATTTGAAAATTTATCAGCCTCAATTTGACAGCGTTACACTTTCGTTGGGTGATGATAGTTTTGATTCAAATGAAACACTTTTAAAAGCGCAAAAGGGTAAAAAGGAAATAAATTCCGCTCTTGCCCAGCGTACATATTATGCCGGAAGATATGCATATCTTTGCTGTTCGGGCTATTCTACAAGCCGACTTTACGGTATGTGGACAGGTGAATTTAACACCGGATGGGGCAGTAAATATACAATGGACGCAAATGTTAATTTGCAAACATCTTCAATGAATACGAGTAATATGTCACGCAGTCCTATCGGCTATGCATATTTCATTTTGCGTCAACTTCCTGATTGGGAAGAAAATGCATATGCAACTCACGGGTTTAAAGACGCTATTCAGGCACCGGTTAATACTGACGGTGATAAAGCTGTAATCACCGAAACCTGCTATCCTTATCCTTTCAGATATTGGAACGCCGGCACATCTTGGATGATTAACCCGCTTTATGAAACTCTTCTTTCATATGGTAATATCAATATTCCTTTAAGTGATGAATTTGACCTTGAAAAACTTAAATCGGTTCTCTCTGTTACCGAAAAAGACTTAACAGAAAGCCAAATTAAAGAAATTAAAAAGCGTGGATATTTAAGGCTTGAAGAAGATATTTTATATCCGCTTTTGGTGAAAAGTGCAAATTATTGGAGTCAGTTGATGAGTCCTGAATATTACACCGCAAAAGATGGTTCTATTCATTATGAAAAGGGCAAAACATCATTAAATGACGGTGAAACATATTGCATTTTGCCAAGCTATTCGCCTGAAAATAACCCATCAAATTATAACAGTCCGTCGGATGCTAACTGTGCTATTGATATTTCTGCCTGCCGTGATAATCTTAATATGCTTATTAAAGTTATGGGCGATGTTGATAAAAGTGCAGATACATCTAAATGGCAGGAACTTGAAAAAAATCTTCCGCCATATCTTTATGATGAAACAGGTGCTCTTAAAGAATGGGCAACAACTTCATTTGATGAAAATAATGAACACCGCCATTTAAGTCACCTTTACGGTGTATGGCCGCTTTTTGAAACGCAGGGAAATGAAAAACTGTCGAAAGCCTGCGAGCAGGCAATCGCAAATAGACAGAGTGAAAATGAAGCGTCACACGCACTTGTTCACCGCAGTCTTATTGCTTCAAGGTTAAAAGATTCAGATTCTTTAACCGATGCCCTTGTTAAACTTATGAACCATAAAATCAGGTATGCTTCACTAATGACTAACCACGATTATGACCAAGGCAGTTGCTATTGTACTGATTTTGCGATAGGCTATCTCGGTATTATAAATGAAGCACTTGTTTATTCACATAATGATGATATTGAATTTCTTCCAGCACTTCCGAATTCAGGTTTTGAAAACGGAACGCTTAAAGGAATTAAAACCCGCAATCGCGCTACCGTAACTGAACTTAAGTGGGCAGACGGCGGTAAAACAATAAGTGCAACTGTTACTTCGGATATTGACCAAAAGCTTAATATTAAAGCAGGCGGTAAATCGCAAACAGTTGAATTTAAAGCAGGGGAAAGTAAAACATTCAAATTTTAATTAGCTAAAAGGATATAGCTTCGGCTATATCCTTTTAGACTGTCGATAAAGTGGCTAAAGCACGCCGAATAAAATAAGCAAACCTTTTTTGCCTCCATTGCAAAGGGAGGTGGGTGCAACTTGTTGCACTCGGAGGGATTGAAAAATAGCTTGGACATCGAGTCCAAGCTATTTTTGGCGCTTTTTGTCTTTTGCTCGGGGGCAGTACCATTGTACAGCTCCCACTCGCAAAATACGAAATTTATCTCACTTTCTCAAAGTCTATCAGCGTGTATTTTAAAATTTTTATTTGACAATTGCTTTTATTAGTAGTATTATAATAGCGAAGTTAGGCAAAACTAACTAATTTTATTGTTTAAAAGTTAGTCAACACTAACCGTGATAAATAGAATAGGAGAAACAATATGGCATTTGTAGAAATAAACAACATAAAAAAACACTTTGGTTACGGCGAAAACAAAATTGAAGTGCTCAAAGGCATAAATCTTGAAATTGAAAAAGGCGAAATGTGCGTGCTTCTAGGCCCGAGCGGTTCGGGCAAATCAACCCTTTTGAATATCATCGGTGCTATTGAATATGCTGATGACGGGTACATAGCAATCAACGGTGAAAAAACGAAGCTGATGAATGAAAAGCAGCTTACTATGTATCGCAGAAAGCATCTTGGATATGTATTTCAAATGTATAATTTGATACCGAATTTAACAGTTAGGGAAAATATTGAAGTGGGCGCATATTTAAGTGATAATCCGCTTGATATTGATGAACTTATGGCAACACTCGGCATTGCTGACCAAGCAAATAAATTGCCAGCACAGCTTTCAGGCGGCCAGCAGCAAAGAACTTCTATCGGAAGAGCAATAGTTAAAAATCCGGATATTCTTCTTTGTGATGAACCTACGGGCGCACTTGATTACAACACATCAAAGGAAATATTAAAACTTCTTGAAGACATAAATCAAAAGTACGGTAATACGGTTATTATGGTTACGCATAACGATGCTATTAAAAATATGGCAGATAGAGTTTTCACTCTTCACGACGGCGAAATTCGCAAAAATTATGTAAACGAAAACAAAGTGACTGCAAAAGACCTTGAATGGTAAGGAGTATAAAAATGCAAAATCCTTTGAATAAAAGATTTAAGCGCGATTTAAAATTCGATGCAGGCAAATATATCGCAATATTTCTATTTATTGTGTTTTTTATAGGTGCTGCATCAGGTTTTTTAGTTGCCGATAATTCAGTTTTGGCAATGTTTGATGATGTTGCAACAAAATATAATATTGAAGACGGACATATTTCTTTCAATGTTCAGCCTGATAAAAGTATGCTCTCTGAAATTGAAAAGCAAAATGATTTAAAGCTGTTTGAATTAAATTATAAGGAAGAAGATATAAATAACCTCGGCAAAACTTTGCGTATATATAAGCAAAGGCAAGAAGTAAATACCGTATGCCTTATGAGCGGTGAAATGCCAAGCGCAAAAAATCAGATTGCTCTTGACAGAACTTTTGCCAAAAATAACAATATAAATGTTGGCGATAAAGTTTTAATAAGAGGTAAAAAATACCTTGTTTGCGGTATGGTTGCACTTCCTGATTACAGTGCTTTATTCAAAAGCAATGCCGATATGATGTTCGATGCAGTCGGCTTTGGCGTTGCAATAATGACTGATGGCGGATACGATACAGTAAGTTCTGCACACGAAACAGTAAATTACGCTTGGAAATATAATAAAGCCACAATTGATGAAAGTGACGAAAATACAAAAAGCGAAAGTTTAATGAAATCACTTGAAAAGATAATTAAAAAATATGATGAACCGATAGTTCAAAATCAAGTGGACGCACTTTACGATGATGCAAAGCCATATATAAAAAGGCTTAAAAGTGAATTTGAAATTGCTGAAAAGGAGTTAGAATCAAAGTATTTTACCGTTATAAGAAATGCAGGTATAGGCAATGATTCAAAAATGGCAAAGGAACTCGGAATTACAACCAAGCAATATAATAATTTAAAAAATGTTTTGGAAGACGCTGAAAAAAATCAAGACGATTGGGATGTTGATTTCTTTGATACAGCACCTAAAATAAATCTTGATGATTATAAAACCGATAATTCATCAACCGATTTTGATGATGCGTTAAATAAAATATACAAAATAGTTGACGCTGTGAGCGATGCAAAATTATATAATTGTACGCAGATTTATAAAGATTTATCAGCTGTTAAAAAGCTTGTAAATAACTTTGAAATAAATGACAGTAATATAATTACTATTAAGGATTACAGTGCAAAATATACTAATAAATCTATTATATATGCGCAGGAAGACGGTGGCTCAGATAAAGCAAGTGTAATGCTTATGATTTATTTGATTATGATAGTTGTAGCATTCCTGTTTTCTGTTACTACATCAAATACCATTACAAAGGAAGCTAATGCAATAGGCACACTTCGTGCAATGGGATATTCGAAAGCGCAGCTTATCAGGCATTATATGTTTTTGCCTACTGTTGTAACAATTATAGGTGCAATTGTAGGCAATGTTTTGGGATATACCGCATTTCAAAAAGCTTTTGTGGGTGTGTATTATTCAAATTATTCTTTAACAACTTATAAAACCTTATGGAATATGCAGGCGTTTTTGGAAACCACAATAGTACCGTTTGTTCTTACACTTATAATCAATTTCTTGGTGCTTTCAAAGAAACTTAAAATCAGTCCGCTTAATTTTATTCGCGGTCAATTAAAACAAAGCGGTCAAAAGAATATTATAAAATTGCCGAAGAAAATGCCTTTCTTTTCAAAATTCAGGCTTCGTATTTTGTTTCAAAACATTCCGTCATATCTTACAATGTTTTTTGGTATTATCCTTGCCGGCACACTGGTAGTATTCGGCTCAATGTTCGCCCCATTGCTTGATGACTATTCAAATGTTGTTAAGCAAAGCCAAATATCTAAATATCAGTATATAATGATAAATGAAAAAGATACTGAAAATACCAAAGCAGAAAAGTTCTGCCTGACTTCACTTCAAACAACTGATAAAAAGTTTATGAGTGATGATGTAAGCGTTTACGGCGTTTCTAATCGAAGTGAATTTATCGCTTCTTCAATACCGACAGGTGAAGTGCTTGTGTCAAGCGCAATGGCTGATAAGTTTGGAATTTCAAGCGGAGATGAAGTAACGCTTAAAGAAGAGTATAAGGATAAAACATATACATTTAAGGTTTCAGGTACATATAAGTACGATGCCGGAATAACTGTGTTTATGAATAGGGCAGATTATTTAAAAACATTTAATGAAAGCAGTGATTATTTTACCGGCTATTTCAGCAATGAAAAATTAAATGATTTAGACCCGGATGATATTGCAACCGTTATCACCGAAAAAGATTTAACTAAAGTAGTTACTCAAATGCAGGTTTCTATGAGCGAATTTGTTAAGGTGTTTAAAGGCCTTGGCGTATTGATATTCCTGCTTATTATGTATATTTTAACAAAGCAGATTATTGAGAAAAACAGCAAATCTGTTTCTATGACGAAGATTTTAGGATTTTCTGATATAGAAATAGGAAAGCTGTATATAGTCATAACTTCTATTGTAGTTGTGCTGTCACTTGCATTATCAATACCGATTATATCATTGCTTCTTCGCTGGTGCTTTAAGTCATATTTGTATACTCAAATGACGGGGTATATTCCTTATATAATTTCAAATGATTGTTATATTACAATGTTTGTTTTAGGTGTAATAAGTTATACCCTTGTATCAATTATGATGCTTATTAAAATTAAAAAGACACCGCTTGGTGAAGCTCTTAAAAATCAAACATTATAATATCAAAGTCATAGCAATTGCTTCTTTAATTGGAGCTTTTGCTATGGCGTTTTTATATGTTTGTATCTTTTTGTAAAAATCATCATAAAATATTAAAAAACACTTGACAATTGAATAGTTGTTCAACTATAATACAGATAGAACAGTTGAGTAATTGTTCAACTGTAATGATGATTAACCGAAAGGATATGATAATATGAAAAAGACTTATGGTATTGAAGTGGATTGCGCAAACTGTGCAGCAAAGATGGAGGATATGGCAAATAAAACTACCGGCGTTGCAAATGCAACAGTTTCTTTTATGACTCAAAAAATGAAAGTCGAGTTTGAAGACGAAGCAGATGAAAAGACTGTTATGAAGCAGGTGCTTAAAAACTGCCGTAAAGTTGAAGATGATTGTGATATTTTCTTTTAAATGTGGGGTGGTAATATGAGTAAAAAGCAGAAAAAGGTTCTTATAAGAATAATAATTTCTTCCGTTTTACTTGTGGCTTTGATGATAACATCAAAATTGGTTCAACTTAATAAATGGTTGGAATTTGTACTGTTTCTCGTTCCATATTTAATTATCGGCTATGATATTTTGAAAAAGGCAATTAAAGGCATTGCAAAAGGCCAGGTTTTTGATGAAAATTTCCTTATGGCTGTTGCAACTATCGGCGCGGTTGCACTCGGTGATTTTGCCGAAGGTGCAGCAGTAATGCTCTTTTACCAAATCGGCGAACTTTTTCAAAGTGTTGCGGTGGGCAAGAGCAGAAGAAATATAACATCACTTATGGATATTCGCCCTGATTATGCAAATGTCGAAGTTGATGGTAAGCTTGAAAAGGTTGACCCTGACGATGTCAAAATCGGAACGGATATTATAGTTAACCCGGGTGAAAAAGTGCCGATTGACGGTGTAGTAGTAAGCGGTGAATCAACGCTGAACACAAGCGCATTAACAGGCGAAAGTGTGCCGCGTTCGGTTAAAAGCGGTGATGAAATAATCAGCGGTTGCATTAACCTTACAGGTGTATTAAGAATTAAAACATCAAAAGAATTTGGAGATTCAACTGTTTCTAAAATACTTGACCTTGTTGAAAATTCAAGTATGAAAAAATCAAAGAGTGAAAACTTTATCACTAAATTTGCAAGATATTATACTCCTGCTGTTTGCGGCGGTGCCCTTGTTCTTGCTGTTTTACCGCCGATTGTCAGAATGATTATGGGTGAAAGTGCAATGTGGGGTGATTGGATTACCCGTGCGCTTACTTTCCTTGTAATCAGTTGCCCGTGTGCGCTTGTAATCTCTATTCCTTTGAGCTTTTTTGCTGGTATCGGCTGTGCGTCTGCCAATGGTGTACTTGTAAAAGGTTCAAATTATCTTGAAGCCCTTTCGGATACACAGTATATTGTTTTTGATAAAACAGGTACACTTACTAAAGGTGTGTTTGAAGTAACGGGGATTTATCCTGCAAACGGATTTGACGAAAACACAATTGTAGGCCTTGCGTCATATGCTGAAAGTGCGTCAAACCACCCTATAAGTATCAGCCTTAAAAAGTATTTTGGCAAAGAAATTAAGCGTGACAGCGTATCTGATATTGAAGAAATTGCCGGTCACGGTGTATCTGCTGTTGTTAACGGGCATAAAGTTTATGCCGGTAATATTAAACTTATGCATAAAGAAAATATTGCAGTTGACGCTGAACATAACGAGGGAACTGTGGTTTATGTTTCCTGTGACGGCGTATATGCCGGTTGCATTGTAATATCAGATGTGGTTAAGGAAAATTCAAAAAAAGCTATTTCAAACCTTAAAAAGAGCGGTATTGATAAAACTGTTATGCTTACAGGCGATTCAAAAGAAACAGCTAAAAGAGTTGCCGAAAATCTCGGCCTTGATGAATACCACGCAGAACTTCTTCCTGCCGATAAAGTTGAATGGGTTGAAAAATTGCTTGGTGAAAAATCACCTAAAAAGAAGCTTGCTTTTGTAGGTGACGGTATAAACGATGCACCGGTATTATCCCGTGCAGATATTGGTATTGCTATGGGTGCACTCGGTTCTGATGCGGCTATTGAAGCGGCTGATATTGTTTTAATGGATGATGACCCGTCAAAAATAGCTCTTGCACGCAAAATTTCTGTTCATACACTAAAAATTGTAAAAGAAAATATTTGGTTTGCGCTTATAGTTAAGGCTGTTTGCCTTGTGTTAGGTGCGCTTGGTATAGCAAATATGTGGATAGCAATTTTTGCCGATGTGGGTGTAATGGTTCTTGCGGTATTAAATGCAATCCGTGCATTGAAACTTAAATAAATTATATCTCATCGATATATTAAGCTCTCCTTTATAATGTTAAAAGGGGAGCTTAATTAGTTATATATGATTTGACATTTATATGAAACTATGCTATATTGGCGATGTCAGCAAAAACTGATGAAAAGATGAATACCCGTTCCCATTCCGAACACGGTTGTTAAGCTCTTGCATATGCAAGAGCTTTAATTTTATTTGAAAGGAGTGGGAATGATATGTTTCCATACAAAAAAATTGCTGTAATAGGTTGCCCGGGTTCGGGAAAAACCACATTTTCAAAAAAACTTGCAGCCATAACCGCCTTACCGTTATATCATTTGGATTTAATCTATTGGAAAAGTGATGCAACACATTTGCAAAGGCCTGAATTCAAACAAAAGCAGGAAGAAATTGTTTCAAATGACGAGTGGATTATCGACGGAAATTTTAAACGAACACTTGAAATCAGGATTAAAAATGCCGAACTTATTTATTTTCTTGATTTGCCGGTTGATGATTGCATTTACGGTGTTATAACAAGAGAAAGGGATAAAGAATTTCCTTGTTTTCTGCCTGTAAATGATGAACTTATTGAAGATGTTAAAAAGTACAATTCTGTTTGCAAGCCGATTGTGCTGTCACTTTTTGAAAAATATCCCGATAAAAAAGTTGTTACTTTTATTTCTCACACACAAATTGATGAATATATTACAAAGTTGGAGGTTGAATATGGATTTAACTCTTAAAACAAGAGAGGGGTATTTTAATTACCGTGTTGCCGCTGTTATAATAAAAGATGATAAAATACTTGCGCAAAGGAATACGAAAACAAATGAATATTATTTGCCCGGCGGCAGGGTGACTTTTGGTGAAACGAGTGAAGAAGCACTCTTGCGTGAAATAAAAGAAGAACTAAAAATAGATATAACAGATTATAAACCTCTTTGGCTTAATGAATGTTTTTTGTTGAGTGTGACAAGAATTTTCACGAAATAGGTATGTATTATCTTGTTGATATTTCTAAAACTGATTTTAATCATTTTGAGCCTGAATTTGAATTGCAAGAGGAAAGCAGGATAAATACATATTGCTGGCTTTATATTGATAAGCTTGATAATTATCTTCTTTATCCTAAATTTATAAAGGATGAAATAAATAACATAAATGACGGCTTTAAGCTGATTATTACAAGGGAGTAATCAATTATGGAATTGTGGGATGCGTATGATGAAAACAGAAAGCCTCTTGGTTACACTGTTAAAAGAGAAAAATTTGATTCATTAAATAATGAATATCACATAGTAGTACATATTTGGATAAAAAACAGCAAGGGTGAGTATTTAATTCAAAAGCGAAGTTCCAACAAAAAGGAAGGACTAAAATGGGCTTGGACCGGCGGTTCTGTACTTATGGGTGAGAACAGTATTGACGGTGCTGTAAGAGAGGTTAAAGAAGAACTCGGCTTAACTGTGGATAAAGAAAAACTCACGCTTTTTACTTCTTATAAGCGTGAGTTATATAAAGATTTTGTTGATGTATACATTTATAAAAATGATATTGATGTTTCAAAATTAACACTTCAAAAAGACGAAGTTTGTGATGTTAAGTGGGCAACAAAAGATGAAATTAGCCAAATGATTTTATCAGGTGAATTTATCAATACAAATAATTCGCAATATGTAAATGAAATTTTGATATGAGCTAAAAACGGAAACGGTCACACCAAATCGATGTGACCGTTCCTAATTTTTTTATTATTTAACTTTAACTTTTAAAGTTTTTGAATAGCTGCCATAGAACTTTTCGCCCTGTGACTGATTTTGATATGCACGAATTCGTACATAATATGTTTTCTTTCTTTTAAGCTTTGAAATTTTTTTAGACTTTGCTTTTTTACCTTTTGTTGTAACGGTTTTTGTTGTCTTTTTAGTAAACTTCTTTGAAGTAGAATACTGAATTTCATAGCCTGAAACATTCTTGATGTTGTTTTTCCAGCTTACAGTAATTTGCTTTTTCTTTTTACTTTTTACTGAAGAAAGAGTTGCTTTTGGCTTTGAAAGGCCTGAAATTACATAGCTTTCGCTTGCGCTTACTGCAGGATTTGAATTAAGAGTTACTGTTAAGTTGTAGCTACCGTTACTCTTTGGATAAATAACACTGTTTTTGATTTTAGCAATATTTGAATTGCTGCTTACATAACTTACTTGGTCATTGCTTAAAGTAATACCGTTAGGGTTAATACCTTTGTTAAAATAAGCGTATGTTGTAAGCGGAGCAAAATTCTTACCGTATACAATTTCTTGCTGAACTCTTAATGTGATATTGCTTGTAAGTGTATTTACACTTGCTTTTACATTTGTGTCAGTAAAGTTTTTATACGGTGTGCTTTGGCTGTTTGTACCGTAAATTACATACATTGAAGTAATGCCGTTTAATGTGAATAAGCCTACGCCGATACTGTTAACATACTGGCCGACAGGATGTGAAGCATAAGACTGAATTGTTGTTTTGATTGTATTGTAATCAGGAGTTCCTGAAAAATAATAAATTGCTGATATTACAGCGTTTGAAAGATATGATGAAACCAAATCACCGTTTGGTAAGTATTTATCGTCTGAATCAAAGTAAACGAATACATCTTTTGCTCTCTGCTTTGCTTGTTCACAAAGCGTATTATCAAGCTGAATTGCAGTTTTACCGGATGCAGTTCTGCATTCATTGATTGCGTTTGCGGTGTCATCAATAAGGCTGTTGTTTTCAACACCGTCTAATAAAACGGTTGCACAGTTTGATGAAACTGCGGCAAAAACATTAGTTGCAAAGGAAAGGGAAGTTATGCACATAATTATTGCAAGTGCAAGCGATAATGTTTTTTTCATAATTTTACCTCTCTCATTAAATCAGTAAATAAAAAGGTGAGAATTTCCCACCTTTTTATTTGTTATTTTATTTCTTTTCAAGTTCAATTTGCTTTGATACTGTATCGGCATTAAATGCTTTTTCAGGGTCAAAGTCTTTTTCAGGGAAGATAAGGTTAAGAACGATACCTGCAATTGAAGCAACAGCAAGTGCTGTAAGAGTAATATTGTGGCCGCCTACGGTGAATGTAATGCCGTCTGTAAGGCCGAGTGCTACTACAAGGATAACAGCTGCAATAATAGTATTTCTTGCTTTTGAAAAATCAACCTTTGCTTCAACAACATTTCTTACACCGATAGCAGAAATCATACCGTAAAGAACGAATGAGATACCGCCTACTACTGCACCCGGAATTGACTCAATAATTGCCGCGAATTTAGGGCAGAATGAGAATGCCATTGCAAAGTATGCTGCAATTCTTACTACTCTTGGGTCATATACTTTTGAAAGGGCAAGTACACCTGTGTTTTCACCGTATGTAGTGTTGGCAGGAGCACCGAAGAGAGAAGCAAGAGTTGTTGCAAGGCCATCACCTAAAAGAGTTCTGTGAAGTCCCGGGTCCTGAATATAGTTTCTCTTACAAGTAGCAGAGATAGCTGAAATATCACCGATATGCTCCATCATTGTTGCAATTGAAATAGGAACAAGTGCGATGATTGCAGAGATTGCTTTGCCGCTGTTATGAACACCGCCGAATACGGTTGATGACCATTCGATTGGAAAACCAATCCAAGCAGCTTCTTTAACACCTGTGAAGTCAATAGCAAAGCTTTCAACTCCGCCGATGTTACCTACTACAACTGCTGTGAGATATGCACCGATTATACCAAGAAGAATAGGTATAATCTTAATCATACCTTTACCGAAAATGTTGAATACAATTACGAGTACAAGTGCTACTACTGCAAGCCACCAGTTATTTCTGCAATTGTTTACTGCTGACGGTGCAAGTCCCAAGCCGATTGCTATAATAATCGGGCCTGTTACAACAGGAGGGAAAAGTTTCATAATTTTGTTGATTCCCACAGCTTTAATCAAAGCGGCAAGAATAAGATAAATAAGACCTGCACACGCTACGCCGAGGCAAGCATAAGGCAACATTTCTGTATTAGGTGTTCCGTCTTTAGCCATTGGTGCTACTGCTGCATATCCACCTAAAAATGCGAATGATGAGCCGAGGAATGCCGGTACTTTAAACTTGGTAAGACAGTGGAACAAAAGTGTACCCAAGCCTGCAAACAAAAGTGTTGTTGAAATACTTAAGCCAGTAAGAAGAGGTACTGTAACGGTTGCGCCGAACATAGCAAACATATGCTGGAAACCGAGTACAACCATTTTTGGTGTGCCGAGCTGTCTTGCATCATAGATGCCGTCTTTGCCGACTTTTGGTTTGTTAGACATTTTTCAAGTCCTCCTAAAAATATTAAATTTTGTAATGATATAGAAAATAGCTTTAAACTTAAAACTATTTAGTACCGAAAATTCTGTCGCCTGCGTCACCAAGGCCCGGAATGATATATGCATCGTCATTAAGTTTTTCATCAAGCGAAGCACAGTAAATATCAACATCAGGGTGGGCTTTTTTAAGAGCTTCAAGTCCTTCAGGTGCTGCGATAATGCACATAAATACAATCTTTCTTGGGCTTCTTAATTTAATTTGACTGATAGCGTCAATTGCAGAACCGCCTGTTGCAAGCATTGGGTCTACAACATAAACATCTCTTTGGTCAATATCCTTTGGTAATTTGCAATAATACTCAACAGGTGTATGTGTTGTTTCATCTCTGTATAAACCGATATGTCCGATTCTCGCAGCAGGAACAAGGCTTACACATCCGTCAACCATTCCTAAACCTGCACGAAGAATAGGTACAAATGCAAGCTTTCTGCCGGCAATATGATTGCACTTTGCAATTCCGCAAGGTGTTTTAACTTCAACCTGCTCTGTCGGTAAATCTCTTGTTGCTTCAAATGTCATAAGCATTGCAATTTCGTTAACAAGTTCACGAAAGTCTTTTGTGCTTGTTTTTTCATCACGAAGAATGCTGAGTTTATGCTGGATAAGCGGATGGTCAAAAATGACTACTTTTCTTTCCATAAATATATCCTCCAAAATCTTTTTGCTCAAATTTTATCATATTATGTCTAAATAAACAATAAATGTTACACAGTTGTAATTATTTTTTGTAAAGAAGATGTCAAATACTGTCATTACCGTGCAAAGTATTGCGTTTTTGCAAAGAATATATTATAATATTTTAAATATGGAATATTATATCCAAAAGAGATAGGTTTGATATATATGGATAAGTTTAAATTAGTTAGTAAGTATAAGCCGACCGGTGATCAACCGCAGGCTATTGATTCACTTGTAAAGGGTGTGCTTGCCGGTGATAAAGAGCAAACACTGATGGGCGTAACAGGCTCCGGTAAAACCTTTACTATGGCTAATATTATTGAAAAAGTTAATCGCCCGACTCTTGTGCTTGCACATAATAAAACACTTGCGGCTCAGCTTTGCAGTGAGTTTAGAGAATTTTTTCCTGAAAATGCAGTTGAATATTTTGTTTCGTATTATGATTACTATCAGCCTGAAGCTTATGTTCCTACGACTGATACTTATATTGAAAAGGATTCATCCATTAACGATGAAATAGACAAGCTTCGCCATTCGGCTACTTCCGCCTTGTTTGAAAGGCGAGATGTTATTATCGTAGCTTCGGTGTCGTGTATTTATTCAATAGGTGACCCGATTGATTATAAAAGTATGGTTATTTCGCTTCGTGCCGGTATGGATTACGGGCGTGATAAGCTTATTGAAAAACTTGTTTCAATTCAATATGAAAGAAACGATATTAACTTTGTCAGAAATAAATTCAGGGTTAGGGGAGATACTGTTGAAATTTTCCCTGCCGGTTCTAACGGTACAGCAATCAGAGTTGAATTTTTCGGCGATGAAATAGACAGAATTTGTGAAATTCAGCCGCTTACGGGAAAGGTTGAGGGCATACTTTCGCATGTTGCAATTTATCCGGCTTCGCACTATGTTGTCGGCCCTGAGAAAATGAATAAAGCAATAGATAAAATATATAATGAAATGGTTGAACGCGTAAGTGAATTTGAAGCCAAAGGCAAACTTCTTGAAGCACAGCGAATTAAAGAGCGAACAATGAATGATATTGAAATGCTTAGGGAAACAGGCTTTTGCAAGGGAATTGAAAACTATTCTGCCGTAATGAGCGGCAGAAAACCCGGTGAAGCTCCGTTTACACTTATTGATTATATGCCTGATGATTTTCTTCTTTTTTGTGATGAAAGCCATGTAATGCTTCCGCAAGTCAGAGGTATGTATGCAGGTGACAGAGCAAGAAAAGAAAGTCTTGTGGAATATGGTTTTAGACTTCCGAGTGCGCTTGATAATCGACCTCTTATGTTTGATGAGTTTTATAAAAAGATAAATCAGGTTATTTTCACTTCTGCTACACCCGGTCAGTTTGAAAGGGAACACAGCGCACAAATTGTTGAACAGGTTATTCGCCCTACCGGTTTGCTTGACCCTATTATTACCGTTAAACCGACGGAAGACCAAATGGATGACCTTTTATCAGAAATAAATACTCGTGCCGCCGTTAAAGAAAGGGTGCTTGTTACTACCCTTACCAAAGCTATGGCGGAGGATTTGACGCAGTATCTTGAAGGTTTTGGTGTAAAAGTAAGATATATGCACCACGATATTGATACTATTGAAAGAATGGAAATTATCCGTGACCTTCGTTTAGGTGAATTTGATGTGCTTGTAGGTATTAACCTTTTGCGTGAAGGGCTTGATATACCTGAAGTATCACTTGTTGCAATTCTTGATGCTGATAAAGAAGGATTTTTAAGAAGCGAAACATCACTTGTGCAAACTATTGGCAGAGCGGCAAGAAATGAACACGGAGAAGTTATTATGTATGCCGACAGTGTAACTCCGTCTATGGAAAGAGCAATTACCGAAACACTTCGCAGGCGTGAAATTCAGGAAAAATATAATACCGAACACGGAATTACACCTAAAACAATTAAAAAAGATGTTCATCAAATTATTGAAATTACATCTAAAGAAAAGCTTGAAGGCAAGAAAAAGCACCTTTCAAAGAAAGAACGCCAGCTGATGATTGCCGAACTGACAAAAGAAATGAAAGAAGCGGCAAAGTTGCTTGAATTTGAACATGCCGCATATCTTCGTGACCAAATTGCCGAACTTGAAGGCAAAAAATAAACGAAAGGAATGTGACAATGAATAAAAACATAGTGATTAAAGGCGCAAGAGAGCATAATTTAAAAAATATTGATTTGACTATACCAAGGGATAAGCTTATTGTTTTTACAGGACTTTCGGGTTCGGGTAAATCAAGCCTTGCTTTTGATACTATCTATGCCGAAGGGCAGCGCAGGTATGTTGAGTCGCTGTCATCATATGCAAGGCAGTTTCTTGGGCAAATGGAAAAGCCTGATGTAGACTATATAGACGGTCTATCACCTGCAATTTCAATTGACCAAAAAACCACAAGCCGAAATCCGCGCTCAACCGTCGGCACCGTAACTGAAATTTATGATTATTTAAGGCTTTTATATGCTCGTATCGGTACTCCGCATTGTACCAAATGCGGCAGGGAGATTACACAGCAAACAGTTGACCAAATTGTTGACAGAGTTATGGAGCTTGAAGAAAAAACGCGTATTCAAATTATGGCTCCTATTGTTAAAGGGCGCAAGGGTGAATTTGTAAAAGAAATTGATTCTATTCGTAAATCAGGATTTGTGCGTGCAAGAATTGACGGTTCTGTATATGATTTAAGCGAAGAAATTAAACTTGAAAAGAATAAAAAGCATAATATTGATGTTATAGTTGACAGACTTGTAATAAATAGCGATATTAAATCAAGATTGACTGATTCAATTGAAACAGCAACTCACCTTGCCGAAGGTAATGTTTTAATTGATATTGTAGGTGACAGGGAAGAACTTTTTTCACTTAACTATGCCTGCCCGGAGCACGGTGCCGTGATTGAAGAAATGAGTCCGAGGATGTTTTCGTTTAACAATCCTTTTGGTGCTTGTAAAAAATGCGGTGGTTTGGGTTCATACAGAGAGATTGACCCTGATTTAGTAATTCCTAATAAAAAGCTTTCTATCAACCAAGGTGCAGTAAAAGCTTCCGGTTGGAATATTAAAGACGGTACAATTGCAAAAATGTACTATGAAGGGCTTGCAAAGGAATACGGTTTTTCGCTTGATGTGCCTGTTGATATGATACCTAAAGACGGACTTCGTGCCATTCTTTACGGTACAGGCGGTAAAAAGCTTAAAATGAAACGCGTTACTTCATATGGTACAGGCGATTATCAGACGGATTTTGAGGGCGTTATACCTAACCTTAAGCGCAGGTATGAAAGCACGAACAGCGAATGGGCAAGAGGCGATATTGAAGCTGTTATGACAACTTGCGTCTGCCCTGATTGTAAGGGCGCAAGGCTTACACCTGAAATTATGAGCGTTACTGTCGGCGGAAAGAATATATACGAATTTTGTTCAATGCCGATTTCAGAGGAACTTGAATTTATAAATAATCTTGAACTTACTTCCCGCCAGCAGATGATAGGTAAACTTGTTGTAAATGAAATAAAGCAAAGGCTTAATTTCCTTAACAGTGTAGGGCTTGATTATCTTTCGCTTTCACGCGAGGCAGCTACTCTTTCCGGCGGTGAGGCACAGCGTATCCGCCTTGCTACGCAAATAGGTTCTTCACTTATGGGTGTACTTTATATTCTTGATGAACCGTCAATCGGTCTTCATCAAAGAGATAATGATAAGCTGTTAGGTACGCTTAAAAGTCTGCGTGATTTGGGTAACACGCTTATTGTGGTTGAGCATGATGAGGATACCATGCGAAATGCCGATTTTATTGTTGATATAGGCCCCGGCGCAGGTGTTAACGGCGGTGAACTCATTGCAGCAGGCAGTGTGGATGATATTATTAACTGCGACAAGTCAATTACAGGTATGTATTTAAGCGGAAAGCGCAAAATACCCGTTCCTGAAAAGCGCAGAGCAGGTAACGGTAAAAAGCTAACTGTTTTCGGCGCGCAGGAAAACAATCTGAAAAATATAGATGTTGAATTTCCGCTTGGTAAATTCATTGCGGTTACAGGTGTTTCAGGTTCGGGTAAATCAAGCCTTGTAAATGAAATTTTATATAAATATTTGGCGAATACCTTAAACGGTGCAAAGAAAAGACCCGGCAAATTTGATAAGATAACAGGTGCAGATAATCTTGATAAAGTTATAAATATCGACCAGTCGCCAATCGGAAGAACGCCGCGTTCCAACCCTGCAACATATACGGGTGTGTTTAATGATATTAGGGAACTTTATGCACAGACTGCCGACGCAAAACAAAAAGGATATAAGGCTAACCGTTTTTCATTTAATGTTAAAGGCGGCAGATGTGAAGCGTGTGAGGGTGATGGTATTGTTAAAATAGAAATGCATTTTCTTGCCGATGTTTATGTGCCTTGTGAAGTTTGTGGCGGCAAAAGATATAACAGGGAAACGCTTGAAGTTAAATTTAAGGGCAAATCAATTTTTGATGTACTTGAGATGACTGTTGATGAGGGCGCAAAATTCTTTGAAGCACAGCCTAAAATATACCGCAAGCTTAAAACACTTCAGGATGTTGGCTTGGGATATATCAAAATAGGTCAAAGTGCCACTACTTTATCAGGCGGTGAAGCGCAGAGAGTTAAGCTTGCAACCGAACTTTCAAAAAGAAGTACAGGCAAAACCATTTATATTCTTGATGAGCCTACAACAGGGCTTCATACTGCCGATGTTCACAGATTAACTACTGTTCTTGATATGCTTGTTAATTCAGGCAATACCGTAGTTGTGATTGAGCATAATTTGGATATAATCAAAACTGCCGATTATATTATTGATTTAGGGCCTGAGGGCGGTAAAGGCGGCGGCACAATTGTAGCCACAGGTACACCTGAAGAAATTGCCGCTTGTGAAAAATCATACACAGGGCAATATCTTAAACCGCTATTAGATAATAAATAAACATCTTTTAAGTATTCATAAGGGGGAATATTTATGAGAAATCATTTAGTTACAACTAAACAACCGTTGTTGAATATTGACGGAACTTTGCGTGAGCCGGGGTGGAGCAAGAGCCTTGTGCAGACTTATAGCAGAAAAGATATTAAAAAGAGGATTACCCGTATTAAAGAATGGGATTATTATTCTGTTATATCAAATAAAAACAATATTGCTGTTTGCTTTACTGTTTCTGACCTTGGATATATTGAACTTGACAGTGTAAGCTTTCTTGATTTTTCTGTACCGAGTGAGCATACGCAGGGAAACATTCTGCCGTTTCCGTTAGGCAGGCTTCATATGCCGAATGATTCATCGTTTGGTGATGTGAAAACATATAATTCCAAACTCGGAATTGAATTTTTAGTTCGTGACGGTAAGCGTGTTATCCGCTGCAATTTTCCGGAATTTGACGGCGGAAAGGGCTTAAAAGCTAATATCACGCTTGAAAGTTTGAATGATGATACTATGGTAATTGCAACTCCGTTTAAAACGGATAAAAAAGCATTTTACTATAATCAAAAAATAAATTGTATGAGAGCGTCGGGCAAGGTTTTATATGGTGGAAAACTGTATGAATTTTCACCTGAAACAGATTTCGGCGCACTTGACTGGGGCAGAGGGGTTTGGACCTATGACAATGTTTGGTATTGGGGTTCAGGCTCGGGTGATATTGACGGTCATCGCTTTGGCTTTAATATCGGTTACGGTTTCGGTGACACATCTGCCGCAAGCGAAAATGTTATTTTTTATGACGGTGTGGCACATAAAATTGATGATGTTAAGTTTAATATCAGTGATAATTTTATTGATGCGTGGACTTTTACATCGTCAGACGGCAGATTTGAAATGAAGTTTGAACCGATTATTGACCGCAGTGATTATACAAGCGTGCTTGATTTGATTGTGACTAATCAGCACCAAGTATTTGGCAAAATGACCGGTAAGGCGGTTCTTGATGACGGTACCGTTATCAGAATTAAAGATTTTCTCTGCTTTGCCGAAAAAGTACATAATAAGTATTAACAATCATTAAAAGAAAGGAAAGATTATGACACATACTTTAAAAAAGACTTTATCAGTTGTTATTTCACTTTTGTTTTTGGTATCAACTTTTGCAATGGCGGATTTTTCTGCTTTTGCCAAAAGTAAAGATTTTGAATATTATCCGGGCGATAATAACGGAATTATGGTGGCTTCGTACAAAGGCAATAAAGCAAAGCTTACAATTCCTAAAAAAATCGGAAATAAAAAAGTAACGGTATTGTCAGGTATTAACAACAATAAGGTTAAAGAAATTACAATAGGCGAAAATATTATTCATATTGAAGATTTTGCTTTTATGGATGCAAAAGAGTTAGAAAAGATTACCGTAAATAAAAATAACAAAAATTATTCTTCAAAAAACGGTATTCTTTATGATAAAAAAGGCACGAAGCTTATTGCTTATCCGTCAGCAAAAGTTGGCAAGAAATTTACTGCTCCCAAAAAAGTGAAGTCAATTGGTAATAATGCTTTTATCAACAATAAATATCTCGAAAGCGTAAATATAAGCACAGCGAAAAATGTTGGTGCAGGTATTTTCTTTAACTGTAAAAAACTTAAATCCGTTAAGCTTCCTTTAACATTGACAAAGCTTTCAAGCTATAATTTCGTTGATTATCCTAATGGCTTTTTCGGTAATTGCAAGTCGCTTAAATCTTACACAATCCCTAAAAATATTAAAACACTTGGGAATATGTGCTTTGCAGGTTCGGGTTTGAAAGAAATAACAATTCCGAAAACAGTCAAAAAGGTCGGAAAAGGTATGTTTTGCAATTGCAAAAAGCTTACAAAGGTTACAATAAATGCCAATATTAAAGAACTTAAAGATTATGCCAATTTACCGGGTGCTTATGATGAAAAGTATTATGGCTTTTTTGAAAATTGCACAAAACTCACAAGTGTAAAAGCACCGTCGGTTCAAAAAGCCGATAGCAGAACTTATATTGGTACACCGCTTGAAATGTATCTTTAATTTTAATAACAGTCGCCGATTTGCTCGGTGGCTGTTATTTTTTTGTTACAAATCACAATGATTATGTTTGGTTTTTTAAACCTAATGTCATATTTATGTAAATAATTTTAAAAAAGCTGTTTATTTTATTGTTGCTTTCTGTTATAATATTATAAATTTATTTTATAAGGAGGAGTGCGTATGCCGAAATTTAAGGGTTTTAAAGTAATAGTAATGTTATGCCTTGTAGCTTTTTTGTTTTGCGGTTGTAATAATTTTCGTCTTTCCTCCTCAATAGATGATTTGATTTCACCAATTTCTCCGAGCGGGGATAATGCCGGTGTTCAAAGTGCGGTTGATGAATTCTGCAAAGGCGGTTATTCAATCAAAATTCCGGCAACGGGTAAATATACAACATCATTTATTTTGAAAGATATTGACGGGGATAAAATCAGCGAAGCTGTTGCATTTTACGAGCCTTCTAATAAAATCGGCACTATCTCAATGGCTATAATTAAAAAGAGCGGAGATAAATGGAGTGTTGTATCAAATATTGAAGGCACTGCAACAGATGTTAACTCTGTTGATTTTTGCGATTTTAACAATGACGGTAAAATGGAAATTATCGTTTGCTGGAGCGTTGTATCAAAACTTACAGGTACCTCAATAAATGTTTATTCGCAAAATGAAAATAACGGTGCGTATTCACTTCAAGCTGTATCAAAAGCAATTACAGGCAGTGATTTTATTTGTGTTGATGTTAACGATGACGGTGTAAAGGACCTCCTTGTTTTTGCAACGGGAACTTCGAGTGAAAATCCGAGGGCGGAACTTTATTCGTTTGAAACAGGGAAAAGGGAGCTTATCGGCGAAACCAGGCTTGACAGTACAATTACTTCATATGAAAGTATAAAATACGCAAAAACTGACGAGGGAACCTCTGTTTATGCTGACGCCCTTTGTGGTGACGGTTCATCAATGGTGACGGAATTTATTTATTGGTCTGATTATTATAATTCCATTATTTCACCTTTTTACAGCTATTCTACCGGCAGAACTAAATCAACTGTTCGTTCAAGTCTTACAACTTGCAGGGATATTGACGGCGACGGAGTTATTGAAATTCCGAAAGATGCTTCTAATAAAAAGCAAGCGTCGGAAATTACAACTCAAAATTGGGTTAGTTACGGTAATACCGTGCTGTCCCACAAGTGCTATTCACTTGCTTGCAAGCGTGATGGTTATATTCTTGTAGTCGGTGATGATGATTTTTCAAAAATCAAAGCAAGTTATGACAGCGAAAAGAGAAAGCTTGAATTAACTAATAAAAAGAATAATAAAAAGGCAATTGAAATAATAACCCTTATAAATTCAAGTTACAGCGAAAATGACCCTAAATATGAGGATTATTCATTAGTTATGAAAAATAGCGGATTTGTTTATCTTGCCAAGGCAGACAGCTCATCCGGTATAGATATAAACATTAAAAAGTTAAGAGATATGATTAAAGTATACTGATTTAGGAGGTATATGTATGAAAAAGGTACTCGTTGCAGAAGATGAGGAATCCATCAGAGAGTTTATAGTTATCAACTTGACTCGTAGCGGCTACAATGTTGAGCAGGCTGAAAATGGTGCTGTTGCACTTGAAAAATTTTCTCAGGATGAAAATGGCTTTGATGTTGCGATTCTTGATATTATGATGCCTGAACTCGACGGACTTTCCGTATGCAAAGAGCTTCGCAAGCGTTCAAGTGACTTGGGTATTATTATGCTTAGCGCAAAAACGCAGGAAATGGATAAAGTTACAGGCCTTATGTACGGTGCGGATGATTATGTAACTAAACCGTTTTCACCGAGTGAACTTATGGCAAGGGTCGACGCTGTATATAGAAGAGTTGAAATGACAAGAGGTTTCAGAAAGAATGATACTACCGGTGACAGCATTGTTCTTGATGAGTTTGAACTCAATTTGCGCAATCGTACACTTTCCAAAAACGGTGAAATGATTGAACTCACACAAGTTGAATTCCAAATCATTGAATATTTCTTTAAAAATCCTAATGCTGCACTTTCAAGAACAGACATTTTAAAAACTGTTTGGGGTGCTAACTATTTCGGTGATGAAAAAATAGTTGATGTTAATATCAGGCGTTTAAGGATGAAAATTGAGGATAACCCATCAAGTCCTACAAGGCTTGTGACTATTTGGGGGCTCGGTTATAAGTGGATAACCGATAACCAGTAATTTATTTTGTATTTAATCGGCAGGAATTTAAGTGATGAAAAAAATATCTAAAGAAAAATTGCATTTGCCAAAAATTGAGGGCATAACACTGAGGTGGCTTATAAACATCATCGGTGTTATTGTGGTATTCTTTATTATCGTTTTTATAATTTCAGCCTTTGCAATAAAAAATACTTATTATTCTAATGTCGAAAGTATACTTAATTCAGGTGCGTCATCAACTGCCGTAAGCTATTTCAGTGCAAATTTGGATGTCGGTAATACACTTGAGCAATCTGCCACAGAGTATATAGACAGTTACAGCTATAAAGAAAAAACAACAACTTGGATAATTGATAATGACGGAAAAGTTGTTGTATCATCAAGCGGCTTTGCAATTGAAAAGCAAGAAATGCCTGATTATGAAGAAGCTTTGGCAAGCGATAGTAATAAATCCAAATATATAGGCAAAATAAGTAATGGTGAAAAGGTTATGGCCGTTTGCAGAATTATTAAGGATTCAAACGGCGATAATGTCGGTGCTATCCGTGTTTTATCATCTCTTGAGCAGATTGACAGGCAGGTGGCAACTTTAACACTTCTTGTTTTTATTGGGCTTGTTATTGTTTTTGCACTTATCATATTTTCTAACCTTTTCTTTATTCGTTCTATTATTTTTCCGGTTCAGGAAATTACGGAAACTACAAAAAAAATATCTCAGGGCGATTATTCAGTTCGTATTGAAAAAAAATATGATGATGAAATCGGTAATCTTTGTGACTCTATAAATACTATGGCAGAAGAAATATCTACCACAGATAAAATGAAAAACGACTTCATTTCTACTATATCTCACGAACTTCGTACGCCACTTACATCTATTAAAGGCTGGGGCGAAACTCTTATGCTCAGCACAGATGATACTGTGGATGAACTTACACGAAAAGGCTTGCAGGTAATTGTTAAAGAAGCAGGCAGGCTTGAAGGTTTCGTTGAGGAACTTCTTGACTTTTCACGCCTTCAAAGCGGCAGAATGAATTTGCGCCTTGCTAAAACTGATCTGTTTGCAGAGCTTGATGAAACAGTATTTACTTTCCGTGAAAGAGCGCTTCGTGAGGGAATTGAGGTTAAATACAGCATTCCCGAAGTGCCGGCTGTTGCCAATGCAGACGCAAACAGGCTTAAACAAGTATTTATGAATATTCTTGATAACGCGCTTAAATATTCACGCGCACCGAGTAAGATATTTGTTAAAGCTGAGTTTACAAAGCTTGAAAATGAAAATTTTGTTAAAATCGCAATTGCAGACCAAGGTTGCGGAATAAGTAAAGAAGATTTACCTCATGTTAAAGAAAAATTTTATAAAGCAAATGTTTCTGTCAGAGGCTCGGGTATCGGGCTTGCGGTTACTAATGAAATAGTAAATCTTCATCACGGTAAACTTGAAATCGACAGTAAAGAAGGTAAGGGTACTTTGGTTACTATTTATCTTCCTGTTGAAAACAGTCCGTCAAAAAATGAGCTTAATGATATGAAGCAAAATGCTACTCAGGCGGATGCCGAGATAAATGAAGGCGTTGAAATCAATAAAAATTGAAAGGCAAATCAGTATGGAAGAAAAAAGGATACATAAAACTTCAGTAGGCGGCCAAGCCCTTATTGAAGGTGTTATGATGCAAGGCCCACGCGGTATAGCAACAGCGGTGCGTAAAACCGACGGCGATATTGTTGTAAAGCATCACGAATTTTCTCATATTAGGGATAAGCATAAGTTTTTCGGCTTACCTATTATCAGAGGTATGGTTAATTTTGTTGAATCAATGATATTGGGCTATAAAATGCTTATGTATTCAGCCGAAGCTTCTGGTATGGAAGACCTTGAAGATGTTGAAATGAATAAATTTGAAAAGTGGCTTACAGATAAACTCGGCGATAAGTTTATGAATATTATAATGGGCATTGCCACGGTATTGGGTTTTGCTCTTGCTTTTGTCGTTTTTTTCTATCTTCCCGTACTTGCTTTCAGTAAATTAAACAGTGCTTGCTCAAACGCATTAACACCTTGGCAAGGCACAATTGAGGGTGTAATGAAAATATTGATTTTTGTGATTTATATTGCAATTGTCAGCCAAATGAAAGATATTAAGCGTACTTTTATGTATCACGGCGCAGAGCATAAGTCTATTGCCTGTTATGAAGCCGGTAAGGAACTTACGGTTGATAATGTTCGCAATTGCTGTCGTTTTCACCCTCGCTGCGGTACATCATTTATATTTGTAATGCTTATTTTCAGCATTATTTTCAGTACAATACTTTCTAAAATATTTCCTGCCATTGCGCAAATCAGGGTGCTTTGGATGTTTCTTAAACTTGCATTTATACCCCTTATTATGGGCGTTGGGTATGAATTTATAAAATATGCCGGCAGGCATGATAATTTGCTCGTTAAAATTTTGAGCGCACCGGGTTTGTGGATGCAGCGCCTTACCACCAAAGAACCGAGTGATGATATTATTGAAGTTGGTATTGAATCGCTCAAAGCGGTAATAACAGAAAATCCCGAGGATGATGAAATTAAATGACGCTTAAAGAAGCATATAGCTACGCAGTAGTTTTTTTAGAGCGAAACGGTATTGACGAAAGTGATTTTAAAGCACTTTGCATTGTTTGCTCAATTCTTGGAATAAAAAACAGCGATTACGAAGCTCATAAAGATGATTTTGTTCAAAACAAAAAGCTTGCAGATATGCTTTGGAAACTTAAATCGGGGCAACCTTTGCAGTATGTAATCGGCAAATGGGATTTTTATGAAAGCGAATTTTATGTCGGTGAAGGTGTACTCATTCCAAGGCCTGAAACAGAAGAACTTGTTGAAAAAGCAATTGATTATATAAAAACTCTGGGTAAGTGTGTTGTTTATGACCTTTGCAGCGGCAGTGGATGTATAGGCATCAGCATTGCAAAAAAATGCAGTAATGCGTTTGTTTATTTAATTGAAAAAAGTGATGACGCACTTTTTTATCTCAAAAAAAATGCCGATAAAATTAAAAATGTAAAAGTTTTGCAAGGCGATATATGCAATATTAAAGAGTTTGACTTTTTAGAAAACGCAGATGTCATTATTTCAAATCCGCCGTATATCAGGCAAGATGAACTTGCAAATCTTCAATCTGAAGTTAAAAACGAACCCTTAATGGCACTTGACGGCGGAAAAGACGGACTTGACTTTTATCGTGTAATCAACGATAATTGGTATTCTAAGCTGAATGATAAAGGTAAGCTCTTTCTTGAAATCGGAAATGAGCAGGGTGAGTCAATTTTCAATGTACTTTATGAATTTGAAAATATAAGTGTAATTAAAGATTTATACGGTAACGACCGTATCGTTTCAGCTGATAAAAAATAACTATTATTTATTAAGGATGATTATATGCTTTCCATTCTTTCATATTTAAGAACAGGTAATTATATAGAAGCAATTATTGTGATATTATCGCGTTGCTTTGTTGTATTTTGCTGTTTGCCTATTCATGAACTTGCACACGGTTTAATGGCTGATAAGCTTGGCGACCATACTGCGCGTAATCAGGGCAGATTAACATTTAATCCGTTTGCACATCTTAATCCAATCGGTACTATAATGATTTTCCTTTTTGGTATCGGTTACGCAAATCCTGTTCCGATTAACCCTAATAATTTTAAAAATCCGAAAAAGGGTATGGCGTTAACTGCACTTGCAGGCCCTGTTTCAAATCTTTTAATGAGCTTTATTTCGCTCTTTTTCTATTATGGTATTGTATATACAGTTGGATTAGGTAATACGGTCTTATATGCTATTGCATATTTCTTTTATTTTTCTGCCAGTGTAAATGTTACCCTTGCAGTATTTAATTTAATCCCTATTCCGCCGCTTGACGGTTCAAGGGTGCTTCTTGCAGTTTTGCCGGATGATAAATATTTTAAATATATGCAATATGAAAGATATATTATGATTGGGCTTATGATTGCTCTTTTTACAGGTGTATTAGATACTCCTATTTCTTTGCTTTCAAATGCTCTTATGAATATAGTCGGTATTATACCTAAATTATTGTTTGCTCTTTTAGCGAGGTAATAATGGAACAGCTAAGTTATAAAATTGATGTATTTGAAGGCCCTATGGACTTGCTTTTACATCTAATATCAAAGCACAAATTGAATATTAACGATATACCGATTGTTCAACTTGTAAATCAGTATCTTGATTATGTCAGGCAGATGCAGGAACAGGACTTTGATATTGCCGGTGAATTTCTTGAAATGGCGGCAAGATTGATATATATTAAAACAGTTTCACTTTTGCCAAGGCACGAAGAAGCCGAAATTCTTAAAAAAGAACTTACAGGCGAACTTATTGAATATCAGGATTGCAAAATAATGGCAGGTAAGCTTGCCAAGCAGACAGACGGATTTAACAGATTTGTTCGCCAGCCTGAAGAGGGGCATATCAATTATGATTATGAGCGTTTTCACGAGGGTGAAGAGCTGCTTAATGCTTATATAAATGCCGCCGGGCGCGGAAGACGCAAGTTGCCGCCTCCGCTTGATTCGTTTAAAGTTATTGTTGCTAAAAAGTTTGTTGCGGTTGCATCTAAAGTCGGAAATGTTATGAAAAAACTTTTCGGCGGAAAAAAGATTAAATTTTTAAGCCTTTTTGCCGATGCACAGACCAAGAGTGATATGGTTGCCACATTTCTTGCGGTGCTTGAACTTGCGAAAACCAAGAAAATTACAATTGAGGGTGAAATGGATAATCCTTTAGTACAAATGACTGGCGAGGTGAATGATATTGAGCAGTAATAATATTATGGCATCACTTGAAGCGATGCTTTTTGCTGCGGGCGACCCTGTTGAACCGGGAAAACTTGCAGAAGTACTTGATGTAGATGTTGAAAATGTAATAAAAATGCTCGGTCACCTTGAAGCGATGTATGATGAAAATAACCGAGGTTTAAGGCTTATTCGTGTAGACGGAAAATATCAGCTTTGTACAAGGGAAGAGTACGCAGACGAGGTTAGGGGTCTACTTGAAATAAAAAAGAATACTCCTTTAAGCCAAGCGGCTTTTGAGGTGCTTGCTATTGTGGCTTATAACAAAACCGTAACACGCTCGTTTATTGAGCAAATCCGCGGTGTTGATTGTTCAGGTCCTGTTTCAAATCTTATTCAAAAAGGTTTGATTGAAGAAAAGGGAAGGCTTGACTTGCCAGGCAGACCTCTTGTTTACGGTACTACCGATAGATTTTTGCGTTGCTTTTCTTTAAACAGCCTTGATGATTTACCTGATTTACCTGAGGAAGAAAAAAAGGATGATTCGCAAACTTCACTTTTTGAAGATGATAATGATGAAACATCTGATATACCCGAGGCTGAAATTTTTGAAGAGGGGGACGAAGAATAATGAAAGTATTTTTAATTATTGTTGCTGTGCTGGCAGTGATAATTATTGCTGTCTTGTCCCTGTCGGCAACTGTTACTTTAGTTTATGATAAAGGTTGGCACACTAAAGTGCAAATTCTTTTTATTGAAAAAGATATTGTCCTTTCTAAAATACTTTCTTTTATACTCTTTCCTGAAAAAAAGGCAGAGCAGGTAGTAAAAGAAAGTGACGAGAAAAAGAAAAGTAAGAAAGACAGTAAAAGCAAAAAGAAAGAAAGCACACCTGAAAAAGTGGCAGAAGCTGCTGTTGAAGCTGAGGAAAGGTCACTTGAAACCGAGGAGCAGGCGAAGGAAAATGAAACGGCTGCCACCCCGCAGGAAAAGCCTGCAAAAGCGAATCCTATCAAAAATTTGTGGGATACCCAGGGCATTGTAGGTATGCTCGATTTATTTACAAATCTTGCAGAAACCGCAAATAATGCCGTTTTAACTTTATTTAGGGGTTTACATATTTACTCACTTTATGTTATGATATTAGTAGGCGGCGGTGATGCAGACCTTATAGCGCGTGCATATGGTACGCTTTGCAAGTATTACTATCCGCTTAAAGGTATTATTTTAAACGGTATGAAGGTTGATAATTATGATGATTATATTCAACCTGATTTTATAGCGGATAGAACTGAATTTGAATTTCAGCTTATTGCTAGTATAAATGTAAAGCTTATTTTAAAAGTCGGTATAAAAGCCGGTATAATATTTATAAGAAATTTAATAAAAAATAAAAAATCTATTAAAGGGGATAAATGATTATGAAGGAAACTCCGGTAAACAAAATAATGGAAAATACTCTTGAAAAAATGCGCCAAATGGTTGATGTTTCAACTATTATCGGCGAGCCTATGGTAACAGGTTCAACTACTCTTATTCCTGTTTCCAAGGTTTCATACGGATTTACTTCCGGCGGCACAGACCTTCCGTCAAAGCAGAATCAAGAGCTTTTCGGCGGTGGTGGCGGTGGTGGTATCACCATTACTCCTGTTGCATTCATTGTTATTGAAAACGGCAAGTGCAGAATGATGCAGATTAACAATTACACTTCATCTGCTGACCGTGCAATTGCTATGATTCCTGAACTTGTTGATAAAGTTACAGAGCTTCTTAAGCCTGAAAATAAGGAAGAAACAGCACAGGAAAATAACGCCGAATAATTTTGTTATTATCCCAATCACCTGCATATATTTTATGTGGGTGATTGTTTTGTTAAAGAAAATTACTGCGTTTTTATTTGTACTCCTTTTTGCATTTCCCAATGTTGCATACAGTTCCTCTTTTTCTGCTTCAAGCGTATGTGTTATGGATATGACAACCCGCCAAACGCTATATGAAAATAATATTTATGAGCATAGAAGTGTGGCGTCTACAACTAAAATTATGACTTGCTTTTTGGCTTGCAAAAGCGGTAACCTTGATAAAACTATTAAAATTACTTCTCAAATGCTTGATGAATGTGAGGGTACAATGCTGTATTTGAAAGCAGGGGATACTGTCACGCTTTATGATTTATGTGTAGGTATGATGCTTGCATCGGGCAATGATTGTGCAAATGCCGTTGCGTTTACTTTGAGTGGCAGTTTGAAAGCATTTGCCGATTTGATGAACAGCACCGCAAGCAAGTTGGGTATGAATAATACGCATTTTATTACTCCGTCAGGATTAGATGAGGATAAACCTTATTCGTGTGCTTATGATATGGCACTGCTTTCGGCAAATGCTATGGAAAACGAATTTTTTTCTGAAATTGTTTCAATGCAGAGTGCCGAAGTTACAGTAAGCGGTGAGAAAAAGACTATTTATAATCATAATAAGCTTTTAGGTTATAATCTAAAAGACGGTGAATTTGTCGGTATTAAAACCGGTTTTACGGAAAATGCGGGCAGATGCCTTGTAAGTGCTAAAAAATATAAAGGTAATACAATAATTTGCGTAACTTTAAATTGTCCCGATGATTGGGATGCTCATACTTATTTCACGGAAATTTGTGAGCAGAAATATAATGCAGTCAGTATATCAAATGTGATTTCTATTGATACTGTCGGCAGTGAAAAAGAGTATGTTAAATGCACATATAATAAAAAACGCTACCTTTTAGGCAGTGTTAAGGTTTTAGAATATTACTTTCCATTTGTTTATGCACCTGTTAAAAAGGGGGATAAGCTCGGTGAAGTGATAGTTTATTATAATAATAAAATATTGGAAAGACTGCCGATAGAGGCAGACGAGGATGTAAAAGAATATGGCAAACAACAATCTGGTACGCCTTCAAAAGTTTATGGCTGAATGTGGCGTGGCTTCAAGGCGAAAGAGTGAAGAACTTATTGAAATGGGTAAGGTTAAGGTTAACGGCCATGTTGCCCTTATCGGTGATAAAATCAATCCTAAAAAAGATATTGTTGCAGTTAAGGGTAAAAGAATTACCAAGGAAGAGCGTATGTACTATATTATGCTCAATAAACCGCGAGGATATGTTACTACTGTTTCAGATGAACTCGGCAGAAAAACCGTAATGGATTTGGTAGATTGTGAAGCAAGGGTTTATCCGGTAGGCAGACTTGATAAAGACAGTGAGGGACTTCTTATTCTCACTAATGACGGTTCGTTTGCTAATGCGCTCACACATCCAAAGCATAATTATGCAAAGGTTTATCGTGTAACAGTTAAACCAAGCGTTAATGATGAGATGCTTGAAAAAATGAGAAACGGAATTGAAATCGACGGTAGAAAAACCGCCCCTTGTGATATAAATGTTATTACTGAAGAAGAAGGCAGAGTAGTTCTTGAATTTATTCTTCGTGAGGGGAGAAATCGTCAAATAAGAAAGATGTGTGAAGCAGTCGGATTGCAGGTTGCAAGGCTTAAAAGAATTTCAATCGGTTCTGTAAAGCTCGGTATGCTTCAAACCGGTAAAACACGCCGTTTGACAGATAATGAAGTTCATAAACTTCTTCGTTCATCAAATCCCGCAACTCAGGAAGGTAATGACAAATAAGGTAATTTGTTTTGGATAAAAAATATAATAAAAAGTGCAAATCTCTTTTTAAAGAATATGAGCCTTTGCTTCGTAAAATTTGTGAAGTTAAAATGCAGGGCTATGAAGATGAAATTGATGATATTATATCCGAAACATTTTTAGCCCTTTGCAAGCAGGCTGACAGGGGAGATATGCCGAGTAACCCAAAGGCGTGGCTTTATGCTACGCTTTATAATTTGATAAGCCAAAAATACAGAGAAGTATACAAGAATAAAGAAAAGCAAGTTTATATTGAGGATATTCCTGTTGAACTTCCTTTTGAAGATAATCTTTTAGAAGAAAAATTTGAGCGGATATATAATGAGCAGATTAAAAATAAGCTTAAAGATTTTTTGAGCGAAGATGAATACAAAATTATTCATTACATATATTTTGACAGGCTCAAAATGAAAGAAATTGCAGTATTAGTCGGTTCAAATGAATCAGCAATAAAGCAGAAACATTATCGCATTTGTAATAAGCTTAGAAAGGCGGCAAAAAATTTTGAAAAAAATTTTTAATTTTTGCGTTACCTTTTTACTTCTAAAAACGACTAATATTATAGAAAGGTGATATTATGGATAAAATAACACTTTTTGATACTTTAAAATCTAAATCAATGCTTCTTTCTTCAAAAGAAATTCAAGCCATTATGGACGAAGAACTTGCAAAAGACCCGGCTGAAATGGATACCGAGCTTGTAGACCTCTGCGTTAACGCTCTTTCAAGCAGTGTACAAGCCGATTCTTCCGTTTCAAATAATAAAGGAAAGAGGGTTAGGTTCAATAAGGCTTTATTGATTGCTGCAGTTATTATTGTTTCAATCTGTATTGCATTTCCGGCCACTGCTAAGTTTGTCCGTCAAGACGCTTCAACTGATTTTGTTCAGTATTCCAAAGACCATTTTAAAATGAATTTGCAAGGCAAAAATAATACTTCAAAAAATTCTGCTCAAGCAAATTCTTTGGCAAAAATTCTGAACCAAAACGGTTTTGACAATGTTATGTTGCCCAAAACTTTATTAAACCAAAACTATTATGAAGACGATATCAAAATTGACAATAACGAATTAATGCTTACTGCTGATTTTGATATTGAGATTGATGATGTTAAAGGTTATGTTGATATTAAAAAATATAAAGACGATTTATTTGAAGATAAGATAGGGCAATTAGAAATAGGAAAAGAATATGATACAGTTAAACAGATTGATTCTAACGGTTTAAATGTTTTTGTGTTTTCCTCTGAAAAAAGGACTCTAATTATTTATATGAATAATAATACCGAATACGAAATTCATTTAAATAATTGTGATGCTGAATTAGGTGAAATTATTGCTGAAGCAATTAAATAAAAAAGGAGAATTTTATGAAAAGGATAATTAATACTTTAGTTGTATTTAGCTTGCTATTTGCATTTTTCATTCCGCAAATTGCTTATGCTTCGGATAATACCGATGCTCCTGAATGGACAGATATTTCAATTTCAGACTGTGAATTTGAAGCTATTTTAGAAAATAACCCAAATAATCAAATTTCCAAACGCTCAACACGCTCAACCGGTTTGATAGATACATACTCAATAGCTGTATCGAAGAGCGGTAGTAATTTATTAATTGCAGGCAGAACATCTTGCATTAGCGATGTTACAAAATGCGGCTTTAAAGAAGTGGTAATTCAAAGAAGAAAGAACAGCAGTTCTTCTTGGAGTGATTATAAAACTTATGATGATTTGTACACAAACGGTCATGCTTATACATTAAGCAAATCAATCGCAGTTACAAGCGGTTATCAGTACCGAGTAACCTGCACCCACTATGCAAAGAAGAATTTGTTTTCAACGCAAAAGATTGATAATGTGTCAAATGTTGTAACAATTTAGTTTTCTTAAAATTATTTTCAAAAAAAGCGTTACCTTTTATGTCGTAATATCGACTAATATAATGAACGGTTAAATGTTAACTGTATTGTTATTAAAAAGCTTGTGGTTAAATTGCTCTAATTAATTCTTTTCAATGAATTAAAAATATTAAAGAGGTATAAAATTATGAAAACAAATTTAAAATCAAAGTTAAACAACAAAAAATCGTTAATCGCAGCAGTGTTATTATTTGTATTTATGCTTTCAATTTGCACAGGTGCTTATGCAAGCTCTTATAATACAACTGTTAAATTTAAAAATCCCTATGAAGGTAGTATGAGAAGTTTTGACGGTAAGAATATAAAATATTCTGCAACAATGAAAAGCAGTAAATCAAAAGATACCGGTACTTATGAAGTTATACTTCAAAAGGAAAGCGGAATATGGGCATTAGATGTTGGTGATTGGGTAAAATTAAAAAGAGTAGGCTCAGGTTCAGCGAAATGGTCGAATTGCGGAAAAGGTAAATTCCGTATAGCTTTTTACAAAAGTAGTGATGGAGTTACGCTCTCAAGTGATAATGTTGTTATAGCAAATTATTAATATTAAGAGGTAATTTATGACTATTACAAGAGAAGGCATATTTTTATTAGGATTTGCAATCTTGGTATTATATGCAATAGTGATGATTTTTAAAAAGGTAAAACCTGTAAATTTTTTTATTAATTTAGCATTTTGTTTATATCTTCTGATGATTGTTGCAATTTGTTTCTTCCCTTTAAGAATAAAGGGCGGCGGAATTGATATGCTGAATAATTTTATTCCGTTTAAAAGCACTATTGCAAGTCTTAAAGAATCAATAAGTAATCATACACCTTATGGTTTGATTTCTGTTTTCGGCAATTTAATTATGCTTATGCCTTTGGGAATTTTCTTTGATTATTACATAAGTGAAAGAAAAAGAAGAATGTTTGGCACATTCCTTTTTTCCGTAGCTATTGAAACTGTACAGTTTATAATAGGTATGTTAATCGGTTTCAACTACAGAAGCATTGATATTGACGATGTAATTCTCAATACTTTAGGCGGAATTATAGCTTGTATAGTATTTGATTCAATAATAAAAAAAATTAAAGCAAAAAGAACATAATTACTTTTGTGACAAGTTAAAGATAGGTGATACATATGAAAAAGAATAAAAATGATTTTGATAATAAGTACACAACTGAGGAATTACTTTATAAAATTTACAAAAATCAAATTGAAATTTTAGCTCATATAAGATTATTTACTGTTATAATTTTGGTACTTATTATAGTTCAATTTTTTGTTCAGTAACAGTTTTAACTTGTCAAGCTTGGCATATGGCATAAATATATGGAATATAAATTGCAGTTTTTCTGTCTCCACTAGGCATTTTCTTTTATGTTTTCTTGCTGCAATTTTATCATAAAAGTAGGGCATCTTCATTTGAAGATGCCCTACGAATTTTATATTACATTTATTTTATCAGTTAACACCGTTGAGAATAGCAAAGTTTTCTTTGTTACATTTGTAGAGATTCTTAAATACCTTAAAGTTCTTTTCATATACATCTTTATTTGCTTTATTTGGATGATATGTAGTTTTTACAGGAATAAGTTTTTTAACATCCTTCATTGAAGGTACAAGTCCTATTCCGACAGCAATACAAGCTGCTGCACCAACTGCACCGATGTTTTGTGGTGATTCGACAACTACAACATCCTTTTGAAGAATATCGGCAAGGATTTGGCAGGTTGTTTCACCAAGAGCGCCGCCACCGCAGAAACGCACTGCTTCGGAAGTCTTAACTTTAAGGCCTTGTCTTTCATACATCCACTTCATATGGAAACAAATTCCTTCAACTACTGCACGAATGAGCTCTGTTTTACCTGTTTCAAGCCTGATGTTGAAGAACATACCTGCTGCATTTGGGTCTTCAAACGGGCATCTGTTACCGTGAAGCCAAGGGGTGAAGATTACTCCGTTAGAACCGGCAGGAATTGTATCGATAACTTCTTCAAGGTAGTCATACATATTAAATTCAACCTGTTCAAAGCTATCGGCAGCGTTACCGTACTTTTTAAGAAATACACCGATTTCATCAAGTGCAAGGTGGTCTTTAACCCAGCCAACGCATTTGTTAGATGTTTCAAGCTCTGCAAAGTAATTGAATGTTGCAGGGTCAGCACCTACGATAGCAGCAATCATAGCACCTGTATCAACAGTCTGCTTTTCAACTACTGTTCCGACCCAGCCTGATGTACCTGAATAAATATGAGTGTCGCCTACTTCGGTAGCACCTGCACCTACACCGATAAGTGAAGCGTCACCGCCGCCGCCGTATACAGCTGTTCCCGGTGCAAGGCCGAGTTCCTTTGCAGCTTTTTCCGTTACTTCGCCGACTTTTTCTGTACTCTTTTTAATCGGTGCAAGGTGTTCCATTTTAACACCAACCATATCGCATACAGGCTTGCACCAGCCCTCGTGGCCTTTTCTTGTATCATAAAGAAGAGTACCGAATGCTGAATCCTGAGTCATAACAAATTCGCCGCTTGCACGAAGAATAAGATATTCTTTAATATCGAGCCATTTATAAATCTTTTTAAAGTTTTCAGGTTCGTGTGCCTCAACCCATCTGTATTTCCAAATAGGATCTTTTACAGATGATGAAACCGCACCTGTATATTTGAGATATTTGAGAAGCTTTGTAATTTCAGCACCTGCAATTTGGACACCGTGAGCCATACCTTTTTTAAGTTCTTCTCTTGCACGCTGGTCCATATAAGTCATAGGACGCCTGATGCAATTGCCATCCTTGTCAACAAGTACAAGACCCTGCATCGCAGAGCAAAAGCTGATTCCTTCAACTTGTTCTTTTTTTATGGCAGGCATTTTGTCAAATACTGTTCTTGTGGTAGAACACATTGCACTCCACCATTCATCTACATCCTGCTCAGCACCGCCCTTAACGCCTGTTTCATCATCTACATAAAGGTTGTAGCCAGCTGTTGCAGATGCCAAAATTCTCATTGAATCTTCAATTTCAATAAGGCAGGTTTTAATGCCTGTTGTGCCGATGTCGTATGTAATTACATATTTTTTCATACCTTATATCCTCCGTGTTTTGCTTTTGGCAAAATAATTATGCTTTAAAAAGAATGCTGTATAATACTTCCTATTATACAGTACACCGTGTTCACTTTCAAGAACAAATGCTGAATTTTTACTGTTGCTTTTTCTTTCCGTAGGTGAATGCAGATTCAATAAAGCTTAACAGTTGGCTGATAACCTGCTCATCATCCATTTTGTTTACATCAATGCCCGTGTATATTTCAAATCTTTTTCTGTAATAATCACAGGTATATGAAAATTGAAGGGAAGTTAACAGATTATCAAGATAAAATGCGAAAAGTTTAGGGTCAAGGTCAGCCCTGACATCACCTTTTTCAAGCGCTTGTGTTATACTCGTAATATATTTTCTACTTGTGCTTTCCTCAATCGCTGTTGCAAGGGTGACTACCATTTCCTCGTTTTTCAGTGCAGTTACTTCGTTATAAAGTTTAATGTAGTTAGCATATTTCTTTGAATGAAAGCAGGTTGCACGAATTACTTTTTCAGCTTTTACCAGCAATTTATCATCACTTGCCATAATATCGTCAAGCGTATCATCAAGTATTTTCATACCCCTTTGCAAGCAGGTGATAAATAAATCTTCTTTAGTTGAAAAATATTTATACATAAGCCCGATGCTTATTCCGCATTTTTTGGCAATTACATTTATATTTGCTTTTTCATAGCCTTTTGATGAAAATTCTTCAATTCCTGTTTCAAGTATAAGTTCCTGTCGTTCTTCACTTGCTCTTTCAAAAGCTTCTTTGTAGTGATTTTCTAACATTTTTATAAATTTTGTAGTGTTGCACAAAATTGAATATTCCCCTTTGTGCAAGCTCCACAAATCTCCCTCTCAAAACCTATTTAATACAAATGTATATTACCATTTTGCACTGCCTTTTGCAAGAAATAAAGTGATTTTTTTATATTTTGTGATTTGACAAATCGTAAAAAAGTGATATACTTAAAGTGTAAATTTTAGTGAGTAGCGGCTCACACCTTATAGAGTGAGTAACCGCTCACATCAAAATGCAATGATTTCTAAGGAGGAATACCAAAATGGATACAAGATTCGCAATTACAGAGTATCCTGATGCAGCAGCTATCACAGCTCAGCTTGATGCGCTCATCAAAAAGCCAATTTATTCAATCAATCGTGCAGCTCTTAAGAGGTATGAAGAAGAATACTTTGAGAAGAAGTGTGCAAAATCAAAGGAAATGATTACAGAAGCAAAGAATGTTATCCCTGGTGGTGTACAGCACAACCTTGCATTCAACTATCCTTTCCCAATCGTTATGACTAAAGCTAAGGGCAACAGGCTCTATGATATTGACGGTAACGAATATTTCGACTTCCTTCAGGCAGGCGGTCCTACAATTATCGGTTCAAACGATGATGTTGTAAAAGAAAAGGTTAAGGAGCTTCTTGATGATTGCGGTCCTTCAACCGGTTTGTTCCATCCTTATGAATATAAGCTTGCTAAGAAGATTAGTGAATGCTTCCCATCAGTTGAAATGTTCCGTATGCTTGGTTCAGGTACTGAATCTTGTATGTGTGCTGTTCGTGTAGCTCGTCTTGCAACAGGTCATAAAAATATCATTAAAATGGGCGGAGCTTACCACGGTTGGTCTGACCAGCTTGCGTGGGGTATGCGTGTTCCTGGTACCCTTAATCTCCAGTCACACGGTGTTCCTTTGTTTGTATTTAAGCATACACAGGAATTCTTCCCTAATGACCTTAAAGACCTCGAAAAGAAACTTATCATCAATAAGTTCCGTGGCGGTACAGCTGCTGTATTTATTGAACCATGTGGTCCTGAATCAGCTACCCGTCCTGTTGATAAGGACTTCCCTAAGGGTGTTCAGGCTCTTTGCCGTAAGTATGGCGCTCTTCTTGTTTGCGATGAAGTTGTAACAGGCTTCCGTATCGGCCTTTCAGGTGCACAGGGTTATTATGGTATTGACCCTGATATTACAATCTTCGGTAAGATTATTGCAGGCGGTTATCCTGGTGCCGGCGGTATCGGCGGTCACAGAGAAGTTATGAAGTATCTTGGCGCAGGTCTTGATAAGGCTGAAGGTAAGAAGATTCATAAGGCTATGTGCGGCGGTACAATGGCTGCTACTCCTATTTCTTGCTGTGCAGGTTATACAGTAATTTGCGAAATTGAAAAGAGGAATGCTTGTCAGGTTGCAGGCCAGATGGCTGACAGACTTGTTAAGGGTATTAACGAGTCAATTAAGAAGTATGACCTTCCGTTTGTTTGCTACAATGTTGGTTCTATCTGCCAGCTCCATACAGTTGCTACAATGCACTTCAGAATTAACTGGAAGAAGCCTTGGACTATTCCATCAGTACTTAAGGAAACAGGTATCCGTCAGACTGAAATGCAGTATATGGGTGCTGCCTATATGGCTGAAGGCCTTGTAACTCTTGCAGGTTCTCGTCTTTACACTTCAAGTGCTTATACTGAAGAAGATATAGATGAATGTATCAAGAGATTTGATAAGGTTCTTTCTCAGTGCGAAAAAATTGATTACTAATCAATAATTTTAAGGGAGCAGGTTAATACTGCTCCCTTTATGTGCATTTATATATTTTAAAATTTAAGGAGAAAACTTATGGCTTACGATGTTGAAGAAGCTAAGAAATTAGTCGTTGAAGCAGGTAAAAAGCTTCTTGAAACAGGTCTTATTGCTCGTACTTGGGGTAATGTATCTGCAAGAATCAGTGATACACAATTTGTAATTACACCATCAGGTCGCGCATATGATACACTTACACCTGAAGAAGTAGTTGTTGTTAATATTGATGACTGCTCACACGAAGGCGATATTAAACCATCTTCTGAAAAGGGGATTCATGCAGATGCTTATAAGCATCATCCGCTTGTTAATTTTGTTATTCATACTCACCAAAAGGCTGCTACTATTGTTAGCATTACAGGTATGGAAATCAGAAATGTATATAATGAATTCAAGCCGGTTCTCGGCGATTATGTACCTGTTGCCGATTATGCTATGTCAACAACAAATCCACTTCGTAAAAATGTTGAAAAATGTATGATGATGAATCCGAGCTGCCGTGCATTTATGCTTATGCATCACGGTACACTTTGCCTTGGTGATAGCTTTGACCAGGCATTTGAAGTGGCTGATACACTTGAAAAGTGCTGCGAAAAGGTTATTAAGGATAACTATCTTCGTCATTCTTGGGAAAAGACTTATTCTGTTGATAATAAGCTTAATTATTTCCTTGAAAAAGAAGATGCCGGTAAAATGCCTGAAGCAATTTGCGACCTCGGTTCTTCTGTAAGAAATGGTGGCATTTTCACACTTACTTATGATGGCGGCAAAAAAGTTGATGTTGATATGGCAACAGGACTTGCTGTTAACGGTGTTGCACCTAAATGTGCTAAAATTCACAGAGCAATTTATGAAGCTGAAAATTGCACAATGATTAAGCATGTTGTAAATCCTTATGAAGTTGCAGTATCTTGCCTTGATGAAACAATGTATCCTATGATTGATGACTTTGCTCAAATCGTTGGTGTTGATGTTAAATGTGTTCCTTGGATTGACGGCGATACAGATGAATGTGCTGCCGAAATCGGTAAGGCAATCAGCGGCAGAAATGCAGTTCTTATTCAGGGCAACGGTGCTATTGTTACAGGTAACAGTGACGGTGATATGCAGGCTCTTGATATTATTATGGAAAAGGGTTGCGAAGCGCAGGTTGATGTTTCAATTTTCAATCGCCCTCACTTTGTTCCTAAAGCAGAATGCTTCCTTATGAGAACAGTTTACCTTGCTAAATATTCAAAGCAGATAAATAAGTAATTATATAAAAATAAAAGGCACAAACCTCACGGTTTGTGCCTTTTATTTTTGTCATTAAACCATTTCTTCCGGATGAAAAACTTCATCAAATTTTTCTTCGGTTAAAAATCCTAATTTTACGCACGCTTCTTTTAAAGAAATATTGTTTTTATATGCATACTTTGCAGTTTTGGCTGAATTTTCATATCCTATATATGGATTTAACGCGGTTACGAGCATAAGAGAGTTGTGAAGATTTGAGTTCATTTTTTCTTTGTTTGCTTTAATTCCGCTGACGCAGTTTTTGTTAAAGCTAATCATTACTTCACTTAATAATCTTACGGATTGCATAAAATTATAAATGGTTACAGGCATAAATACATTAAGCTCAAAATTGCCTTGGCTTGCGGCAAAGCCGATAGTGGCATCATTACCCATTACCTGAACTGCTACCATTGTTACAGCTTCACATTGGGTTGGGTTAACTTTCCCCGGCATTATTGATGAGCCCGGTTCGTTTTCAGGTATTGTAATTTCACCAAGACCTAAACGCGGACCGCTTGCAAGCCATCTTATGTCATTTGCAATTTTCATAAGGTCACACGCAAGTGCTTTGAGTGCACCGTGTGCAAATACTATTTCATCTTTTGATGTTAATGCGTGATATTTGTTTGGTGCTGTTACAAATTCTTTGCCTGTAATTTGTGATACAGCTTTTGCAACTTCTTCGTCAAATCCTTTAGGAGCATTAAGCCCTGTTCCTACCGCTGTACCGCCGAGTGCTAATTCTTTGAGTTCTTTTACAGCAATTTCAATAAGCTTTTTATCCTTTTCAAGTGAACTTCTCCAGCCGCTTATTTCCTGGGAAAAGGTGATAGGTGTTGCATCTTGCAAATGTGTTCTTCCGCTTTTTACTATGCCTTCATTTTCTCTTTCGAGTTTTTTGAAAGTTTCAACTAATGCTTCAATTGCCGGAATAACCTTGTCTTCAAGTCCTATTACACTTGCAATGCTCATTGCTGTCGGAAATGTATCGTTTGAACTTTGGCTCATATTTATATCGTCGTTTGGATGAAGTATTTTTTTGCCTGCAATTTCGTTGCCTCTGTTAGCAATTACTTCATTTGCATTCATATTTGATTGTGTACCTGAACCTGTCTGCCAAACAACAAGTGGGAAATGGTCGCTCAATTTTCCACTGATAACTTCATCGCAAGCTTTTGAAATTGCATTTAATTTTTCATCAGTCATTTTTTCCGGCTTTAATTTGTTATTCGCAATAGCTGATGCTTTCTTTAATATGCCAAATGCGTGGATAATTTCTTGCGGCATTGTTTCTATTCCGACACCTATTTCAAAATTTTGGTGGCTTCTCTGTGTTTGCGCACCCCAATATTTATCATTAGGAACTTTCACTTCGCCCATTGAATCATGCTCAATACGATAATCCATATATGTATACCTCCGATTTGTTTTATACTAATATACATCAATTACTTTCTACTTTCAAGAAATATTCACTTTTTGTATATTTACTTATTTATTAACTTATGATAAAATTGTATTATCAAATAACGAAAGGAAAATGTAATATGAACATTTGGCATAATATCTCTCCAAAAAGAATTAAAAAAGATAGATTTTACGCTGTTATCGAAATTTCAAAGGGCGGCAAAAATAAATATGAATTAGATAAAGAAACAGGTATGCTTAAGCTTGATCGTGTCCTTTTTACTTCAACTCATTATCCGGCAAACTACGGCTTTATTCCTCGCACATATGCAAGTGATAATGACCCGCTTGATGTTCTTGTTCTTTGCAGTGAGCAAATTCAACCAATGACCATTGTTGAATGTGTACCTATCGGTGTCCTTATTATGGAAGACAGCGGTGCTAAAGATGAAAAAATAATTGCTGTTCCGGTAAATGACCCTAATTATAATTGCTATACCGATATTGACCAGCTCCCGCCTCACAGATTTGACGAAATTAAGCACTTCTTTGAAGTATATAAGAGCCTTGAACATGAAAAAACAACTTCCGTTACAGAAGTTAAACCAAAAGAGGTAGCAGAAGAAATAATTCAAAACTGTATTGACAGTTATATTAAGAATTTTCAAATGTAATATTTCTATAAAGCAACCGATAACTGCATTGGTGTGTAGTTCTCGGTTGTTTTTTATTTTTTAATTGTTAAATAATTAACAAAAAATAAGTACTTTAATTGTGTATATTGACAAATTTTAGTCAAACACCGAAAAATATTATACAAATCATTGTTTTTATACAATAAAAAGTGTATACTTGTTTGAGTTATATATCATTATACTTTTATAGAAGAGGTAAGCTATGAAAGATTTAAAACATTTAATTTATTTTGAAAATTTATTGCAGGAAGCCAATAATGACCTTGTGCAGCAAGCAAGGAAGGACGGTAAAAAGGCGATTGCTTATACTTGCTATCATATTCCTGAGGTTCTGCTTAATCTTGATAACTGCTTTTCCGTCAGGCTTCGCGCGCCGAGAACAGGCTCAATGGATATAGCTACTTATTATTTAAGTTCATATTTATGCGGTTATTCAAAAGCTTTGCTTGAGCGTGCAATTGAGGGTGGATATAATTTTCTTTCTGCTCTTATTGGCTCTGAATCCTGCTCTGAAATGAATAGAACTTATGAGCATTTTAAATTATTGAATCTTGTTGAAAACGATAAGTTTTTTGTGAGTATCGCAGATATTCCTTTTAAAATAGAACCTCATACTATCAAGCATTATACCAATCAAATGCAAATCAAGGTTCTTGATAAACTTCACGAAATTTACGGTATTGATATTAGTGACGATGCTATCAGAAAGGCTGTTGAAGAGCATAACGAAGTTTGCAGACTTATTACTGAAATAGGTGAATACAGAAAAGAAGAAAATCCGAGAATTACAGGATATGAGTTCCATGTAATAAATTTGGTTACATATTGTTGCCCTAAATATTTAATTATTGATAAGCTTCGTGAAACTGCTGAAGAACTTAAAACAAGAGTTCCTGATGAAAAGAAAAATTACAGAGCTAAGGTTGTGGTAGTCGGTTCTGAAATGGATGACCCGGATTTTACAAAGCTTATTGAAGAATCAGGTGCACTTGTTGTTGCTGACAGATATTGTTTCGGCTCACTTCCGGGCAGAGAAGTAATTGAACTTAAAGATGACGGGACTCCGCTTCTTGGGCAAATAGTTCTTCATTATATGAAAACTTGCCAATGCCCGCGTTATATGAGCCAAGAAAAAGTTCACGGAAGAAAAGAATATGTCAGAGATTTGGTAAATATGTATCACGCGGACGGTGTTATTTATGAGCAAATCAAGTTCTGTGAATATTGGGGATATGAGCGTGCGCTTGCATCACATATTATGACTAATGAATACGGTATACCGTCCGTAACTGTTGACAGGCAGTATACAGCAAGTGCTTCAGGCCAGCTCAGAACGAGAGTTCAGGCTTTTGTTGAAAGCCTTGAAATTAAAAAAATTCAAAAGGATAAGGAGGGAAAGTAATTGCCTAATCAACCTAAAAATCTTGGTAAACTTCATAAAGATAAAACCGGTATCTTAAAGCATAGGGAATGGCGTGGCTTAAAAGATACTATGTATGACTATTACCGCTGGCTCATAACTTGGAAAGATATGATTGTTATGGTGCTTAAAGCCCCTGTTTCAACTGTAAAGGGACTTTGGAGTTATAGATGGATGTGCAGCTATCTTACTGTTCCTGCTTGGATTGATAGGCATACAGAGGGCTTGAGGGGCGCGCAGCTTCGCATTACCCAGCTTCATTTTAATGCTATGGTTAAGCATGCATGTGATATGATTCATATGCTTTTCAAGCACGATAAGCATTTTCATCCTAATGATAAGTTTTCTGATAAAGTTGTTTGTATGGATGAATTGTTTTCATTTGAAATTATGGCAGGTTTTCCTAATTTGTATGGTGTTCCTGTTCAAACTATGCCGATTTTCCTTTCTTCAATGGTAGACCAGCATATTACTCCGCCTTATCTTGATGCAACTGAAAGCTATGGCGTCCCTGCCGATGTTTGCCCGCTTCCGTCTGCTGAAGCAGGTGTTGCAATTTGTGATGATTATCCGATGTTCGGTAAAATCTTTCTTTCCTGTAATATGCCGTGTGACGGTTCAACTATGAATTCATCTTTCCTTGAAAGAAGATTTAATATGCCTACTCATGTTGTTAATGTTCCGCTTAGATATACAGAGGAAGCAACGCAGGAATACGCTGTTGATGAAGTAAAATCATGTATCAAATTTATTGAAGAGCAAACAGGTGAAAAATTTGATTGGAATTCATATTTTGAAGCTATGAAAGTGTATAATCAGCAGCTTGAATATGAACTTCAAAAATGGGATGTTAATAAAACACCTTATCCGCAAATGACAGGCGCAACATTCTGGCTTTATCGTTTATTCTATTTCCACCTTTCAGGCGGATTTGATAAGCGTTTCTTAAAAACAGATAAAAAAGTTAATAAGATTATGATGAAAGCTTATGAGAAAAAGACACCTTGTTCAAAAGAAATGCGCCACAGAGCTATTGTATGGTCTTGCCCTGCAAACTACTATACTTCACTTGCAAACTGGCTTGAAAATTGCTGGGGTGTAAATGTTGTTATGGATATGGAAACTATGATTTCATACATAATGTACGATACCGAGGATAAGGAAAAATCACTTGAAACTTATGCCAAAACTCTTCAAAGAACTACTATGCGTAAGCATACAAAGGGTGGCTATCAAAATGTAGTTGATGAACTTTGGCGAATTTGTGAAGAGTTTAATGCCGATACGGTTATTATGTATGACCAAATTTCTTGTAAGGGTATGGATGGCCTTAACGGCATTTTTGATGACCAGGCAAGAGAAAGAAATATTAACTTTATTTGGGTTGCACAGGACCTTATGGACCCTCGTACAATTTCAAGAAGAGATATGCGTGAGCAAATCAATAAGTATATGACTACCGTTCTTCAGGAAGAACCGGTTGACCCTACACTTGTTGATTTTGATGATACATTAGCTTGGTAAGGAGTGATTTTTTATGAAATATTTTGGTGGATGCGATGTAGGTTCAACCTATGCAAAATGTGTAATTCTTGATGAAAACGGAAAAATGGTGGCAGACGCTACCGTTAGAAGTAAAATTAACCCTGTTCAAAGTGCCGAGCTTGCACTCGGTGAAGCAATCGGCAAAGTTGACGGTATTAACTCGGCAGAGGATTTATCGTATCTTATCGGTACAGGATATGGTAGAAATAAAGTACCTTTTGCAGATGAAAATATATCGGAAATCAGCTGTCATGCTATGGGCGTTCATGTAACTAACCCGGCAGTAAAAGCTATTATAGATATTGGCGGCCAGGATGTTAAGGGTATTGCTATTGATACCGACGGTACAGTTAAAAACTTTGCTATGAATGATAAATGCGCTGCCGGTACAGGTCGATTTTTTGAAGCTATGGCAAATGCTTTTGAAATGTCTTTGCCTGATTTCTGTAAACTTTCACTCCAGGCTAAAAATACTATTCCTATCACTGCCCAGTGTACCGTATTTGCCGAAAGTGAAGTTATATCACTTGTAGGTGAGGGCAAGCCTATGGATGAAATTGCTGCCGGTATTCAGCTTGCTGTTGCAAAGCGTTGCTTTGTTATGGCTAAAAAATCCGGTGCAACAGATTCAATTACTCTTACAGGCGGTTGCGCTAAAAATGAGGGACTTAAAAAAGCTATTGAAAAGGTACTTAAAATTAAGGTTGTTGACCTTTCAATTGACCCTCAGCTTATGGGTGCGCTCGGTGCTGCCGAATATGCAAGACAGAAAGGACTCGCACAATAATGAAAGCTTTATTGATAATTCTTATTGTAATACTTGCTCTTTTTGCTCTTACTTTTACCATCTACTTCTTCAATCTTGATATGAAACTTATCAGGATTGTGTATGACAAAATGGGCAAGCACTATGATAATCTTGATAAAAAAGATAAAAGATTGTAATAATGGGAGGTGTATTTATGAAAAAACTCTTTCGTTCTAAAAATGAAAAACTCATTTCCGGTGTTTGCGGCGGCATTGCAACTTATTTTAATGTTGACCCTACTGTTGTAAGGTTTATATGGGTTGTTGTTTCGCTTATATCTGCAAGCATTCCGGGTGTACTGATTTATATTATTTGTACATTCATTATTCCGGAAGAACCGGATGCTTTTGATACCACCGGTCAGTATAAAGAATAAAATAAATATAGGTCATAGCAACGAATTTTGACAAATGCTTCATTGCATTGTAGTTCAACACCGACTCCTGAACCAACTCCAACCCCGGAACCTACTCCAACACATAACTCGGCACCACAGCCGTCAACTCAACCTATACAGGAATCAACACAACAAGCTGCACAGCAGACTACTCAAAATGATACAACTACATAATAGTCTAAAGCAAGGATGCATCAGTATCCTTGCTTTTTTGAATTAAATTAGGTATAATAGATTTATGTCAAGTTTAAATGAGGTGACATTATGGCTGAAATTGAAAATTGCAGTTGCAATATGACAGATAAAGAAATTATTGAAAGTATAAATGAAACAATGTTAAGTGCTTCACAGATTGATAAAATATCAACGCTTTTTAAAGTGCTGGGTGACCCTACAAGAACCAAAATTGTGCTTGCGCTTGATAACAGGGAAGTTTGTGTCTGCACTTTGGCAGATACATTAGGAATGACAAAATCGGCTGTATCGCATCAATTAGCTATACTTAAAGCAAATAATATTGTTAAATCCCGCCGTGACGGAAAGCAAGTTTATTACAGTTTTGATGATGAGCATATAACCGATATTATTGAAATTGCACGGGCACATATTAAGCATCAACACGATTAAAATCAGGCTGTCTTTTGGCAGTCTTATTTTATATGTATAGTTCTTTTATGGTTTTTATTTCAATTATTTCACCGTTATTATTTTTATATGCAAGGTCAATTGTGCTTATTTTAAGTCCGTTTTTATTGAAAGTTGAAAAAAGAACAAGTATATTATCGTTTTCGTATAGTTCTTCAGTATCAATAAGTTCTAACATATAACCAATCCTTTTAATAGTTTGGTTTAATTATAACTTCTTTTTATTAAAATGATTGTCGAATTATGTTGTAAATACAAATTTTTAGGAGTTTACCATGAATAAAAAGTTTTTAAATATTCTTTTGATATTGATTGTTTCGCTTTCAGTTTTAAGCGGATGTTCTGCCGGTGAAAATAATTTCTTTAACGATCTTGATATTACCGCACAGTCAGCAAGCGATTATGTAAATTATGATTTATCTAATATTCCCGATTATGACGGTAAAGCTTATGTTGAATTAAACGGCAATGTGCCTGAATTTTCAAAAAGTGAGAAAACTTATTCTGAGTCTTTTGAAGAATACGGAAAGCTTGATTCATTAGGAAGATGCACATATGCAGTTTCCTGTATAGGCAAAGATTTAATGCCTACCGAAAAGCGCGGCTCGATAGGCTCTGTAAAACCAAGCGGCTGGCATATATCTAAATATGATTTTGTAGACGGTAAGTATCTTTATAACAGATGCCATTTAATCGGTTATCAGTTGACAGCCGAAAATGCAAACGAAAGAAATTTGATAACCGGTACAAGATACCTGAATGTTGAGGGTATGCTGCCTTTTGAAAACGATGTGGCAGATTATATAGAAATAACTAATAATCATGTATATTATAAAGTCACACCGATTTTTGAAGGAAATAATCTTGTGGCAAACGGAGTTCAAATGCAGGCATATTCAGTGGAAGATAATGGGCAGGGCATAAGCTTCAATGTTTACTGCTATAATGTTCAGCCCGGGGTAGCAATTGATTATGCAACGGGCGATAATCAGGCGGTGACATCATCTTCCGCTTCGGTTACATCAACTTCATCTGATGTAGCAGATAAAAAAACATATATAGTAAATACCAAAACTAAAAAATTTCATAATCCCGATTGCGACGGTGTAAAGAAAATGAGTTCATCAAATAAGAAAAAATATAAAGGAACTCGTGACAGCTTGATTTCAAACGGTTACTCACCGTGCCAAAAATGTAATCCGTAATAATTACAAAAAGTCTTTAAACTGTATCTATATTTAGTTTAAAGGCTTTTTGCTTTACACCATAATTTGTGTCAATAGCAAACCGTTAAATTTAATAAAAAATATTATTCATTTTTCCCTTGACATATTTGCTTGTCTTTAGTATAATACCACTTGCTGTAAAGATTAAATACTTTACATACACTTTGAAAGGAGAGATACTTCGTGGCAAAAAATCTTGAAATTCCGTTTTTGTTGGATTTCTATGGCGAAATGCTTACTCAAAAGCAGCATGATTGCCTTGTTTATTATTATGAAGAAGATCTCTCACTTTCCGAAATTGCAGAAAACGAGGGTATAAGCCGCCAAGGTGTCCGCGATTCAATCAAGAGGGCGGAGGCACAGCTTTTTGATATGGAAGAAAGGTTGGGCCTTGCAAAACGCTTTAATGAGATGAAAAAGGGAATTGACGAAATCGTTGAATGTGCTGATAACATCAACGAATATAACCTCAATCATACACTTTCTATGGAAGTTAATGATAATGTTGCAAGAATTAAAACACTCGCTTCTTTTCTTAAAGAAGGATAATATTTACTAGGAGTTGATTTCTTGGCATTCGAAGGCTTAAGTGAACGACTTGAAAATTCGTTTAAAAAATTGCGTGCCAAGGGCAAATTGACCGAATCAGATGTTAAAGAAGCAATGCGTGAAGTTCGCCTTGCACTTCTTGAAGCTGATGTTAACTACAAAGTATCTAAAGAGTTTACCTCTAAAGTAACAGAAAGAGCCATAGGTGCCGATGTTATGGAGTCGCTTACTCCGGGTCAAATGGTTATTAAAATAGTTAACGAAGAGCTTACCGAACTTATGGGCGGTAATGAATCAAGGCTTGCTATTGCTAATCATCCGCCTACAATCGTTATGATGTGCGGTTTGCAAGGTAGCGGTAAAACAACTCATTCGGCAAAACTTGCTCTTAAATTAAAAAAAGAAGGCCACAGGCCGCTTCTTGTTGCATGCGATGTTTATCGTCCGGCAGCTATTAAACAACTTCAGGTTGTTGGTGAGCAAGTCGGAGTACCTGTATTTGAAATGGGAACTGAAAATCCTGTTCACATTGCACAGGAAGCTGTAAAATTTGCAAAAGACCATGGTAATGACTATGTATTTCTTGATACCGCAGGCCGCTTGCATGTTGATGAACAGCTTATGGAAGAACTTCAAAACATTCGTTCAACCGTTCATCCGCACGAAATATTGCTTGTGATTGATGCAATGACAGGTCAAGATGCTGTTAATGTAGCTAAAAGTTTTAATGAAACACTTGGAATTGACGGTGTTATTCTTACTAAGCTTGACGGTGACACCCGCGGCGGTGCGGCATTATCGGTAAGGGCTGTTACAGGTAAACCGATTAAATTTATCGGTACAGGTGAAAAGCTTGATAATCTTGAAACTTTCCACCCATCTCGTATGGCTTCCCGTATTTTAGGTATGGGCGATGTGCTTTCGTTTATTGAAAGGGCAGAGCAAAGCCTTGATGAGAAAAAGGCCGCTGAACTTGAAAAGAAGCTTGCTAAGAATAAGTTTGACCTTAATGACCTTCTTGATCAATTTTCACAAATTGAAAGAATGGGAAGTCTTAAAGATACAATTAAAATGATTCCCGGCATAGGCAACAAAATTAAGGATGAAGATATTGATGAAAAAGCGTTTGACCGCTTTAGAGCAATTATTTATTCAATGACTATGCAGGAACGCGAACATCCTGATATTATCAATCCGTCAAGAAAACGCAGAATTGCAAAAGGCTGCGGAATGCAGGTTGAGGATGTTAACAGACTTTTGGCTCAGTTTAAGCAAATGCAAAAAATGGTTAAGCAAATCGGCGGTAATAAAGGGCCGAAAATGAGCAAAAAAATGCGTCGTATGATGCAGGCAAATCCCGAAATGGCCGAAAAAATGATGGGCAAAATGGGTGGCTCAAATAATCCTTTTGGATTTTAATTAGTTAAACTACCAAACTTCAGTTTGGAAATAAAAAATAATAAATATATTTACTTTTGGAGGTAATTTAAAATGGCAGTAAAAATCAGACTTCGTCGTATGGGCGCAAAGAAAGCTCCTTTCTATCGTGTAGTAGTTGCAGATTCAAGATACCCTCGTGATGGTCGTTTCATCGAAGAAATCGGCACATATAACACAATGGTTGATCCTGCTGAAATCAAAATTGATGCAGAAAAGGCTAAGAAGTGGATTGCTAACGGTGCACAGCCAACTGACACTGTAAAGAGCATTCTTAAAAAAGAAGGCATCCTTTAATCTTTGATTATTAAAAGCAAAGATTTATACAGGAGGTGTTTTCTTTGAAAGATTTGTTAATTTCTATCACAAAAGGATTAGTTGAAAATCCTGATGCAATTTCTGTTGATGTTAGCGAACCTGACGAAGAGGGCGTGATCGTATATCATCTTCATGTATCTGAAGACGATATGGGCAGAGTAATAGGAAAGCAGGGCAGAATTGCCAAGGCTATCCGCGTTGTTATGCGTGCAGCAGCAACAAGAAATGATGCGAAAATTTCCGTAGAAATAGACTAATCATTGTAATAAAAAAGAGCTCGATTATCGAGCTCTTTTTTTGTATCTATTATATTTATTCGTTTGCAAAAATTGAATTTATCAGGTTTTCGTACACTTCGCCGGGGTGTGTTTGAAATTTTTCTTTAACAACCTGTGCTTGTGCTTCAGACGGGAAGTATAGGCTAAGAACCATAAAGTCACAATCTTTATCGCTGACATGAAGCGTAACTTTATATCGATTACCGTCTTTTTCAACAGTTGCTTTATTTTCTTTTTTATATAATTCAAGCCTTGCTGTTTTGGCGGCAAGTTCTACTGCTTTTTCACGGATTGTTATTGGCAAATCATTTTCAAGCATTTCAACATTAAATGCGCATTTTTCAGTAATAGATAGGTGACCGTCTTCATTTTCCACAAGATTATTTGTTTTAATCATTTTGGATATTGCACTTGAAATTTCAAAATAATTTGCTATTTTACCTTCAACAAGGGCGTCTACTACATTTTTAGCTGTAAGCTTTTCCTTGCTTCTTGCTATGATGTAACAAGCAAGAATGGCAATTGATGAGCTTGAGCGAAGCCCGCCATCTTCAATTCCGGCTGTGAATGCATCAAATTGTAATGCAGGGTTATATTCTTTTTCCAAGCGTTTCACCATCCTTTAAAATTACGATTTATATATTAACACATTTTTATTAAACTTGCAATGAAATAATAAATGTGTTATAAATATCTTTAGCAGATAATTATTTGGTTAAAATAATATTATCTCAAATAGATGTGAAAAGGAGTTATAATATGGAAATCACAAAAGAAACTATTATTGGTGATGTACTTGATGCTTATCCTGATACAGCACCTCTCTTTTTAGAAATTGGTATGCATTGCCTTGGCTGCCCGGCTTCAAGGGGCGAATCAATTGCTGATGCCTGCGCAGTTCATGGAACAGACGCTGACGAGCTTGTTGAAAAGCTTAATGCACAGGTAGGTTGATGCAAAATTTATCTAAAAGACTAAAAGCAGTGGCGAGCCTTGTAAAAAAAGGCTCGTCTGTTGCTGATGTTGGAACGGACCACGGTTATATACCGGTTTATCTGATTGAGAATGATATTGTATCATCTGCAATTGCTATGGATATAAATGAAAAACCGCTTGCATCCTGCCAAACTTTAGTTAAAAGCAAGGGACTTGAAAATAAAATTCAAACTCGCTTATCAAACGGGCTTGAAAATTTAAAGCGTGGCGAATGCGATACCGTTATAATTGCAGGTATGGGTGCCGAACTTATCGTTGATATTTTATCGCACTGCGATTTTAAAAATGAACTGCATTTAATATTGCAGCCTATGACTCATCCTGAAATTGCACGAAAATATCTTTATGATAACGGATTTGAAATTTTTAATGATTTTATTGTTAAAGACGGCAAGCATTTTTATAGTGCATTTGATGCGAAATATACAGGCACAAAGACTCCCAAAACTCAAAAAGATTATTATTTCGGTAATATTTCGGATTTCTCACATAAAGAATACTTTTTACATCTTCTTAATTATCTTAAAAATAAATCAAAATCAGGCATTGATTTGTCTGAAGTTATATCAGCTGTGGAGGCAATCTTATGACCAAGGTCAAGGATATATATAATTACATAAATACTATTGCTCCTTATGATGAAATGGAGCAGTGGGATAATTCAGGCTTTATTTTAGGCGATGAAAACAGGAGTGTTTCAAGGGCTGTTATGGCACTTGATGCAACTAAAAGCGTTGCTGCGTTTGCTAAAAGTGTGGAGGCAGACTTACTTTTAACACATCATCCTATTATTTTTAATCCTGTGAAAAAAATTTTGAAAGGCTCTGCCGTTTATGAACTTATAAATAATGATATTGAGGTTATGTGTGCGCATACATCATTTGATAAAGCAAAGGGCGGTATTAACGACAATCTCGCTTCTTTGCTCAATCTTAAAAACACCGTAACGCTTGAAAACGGATATGTGGTAGTAGGTGAACTTGAACAAGAAATGAGCATTGATGATTTTGCGGTTTTAGTTGCCGAAACGCTTGATTGTCACGGACTCAGATATACCGATACTGATAAAATGATAAGGAAAGTTGCTGTCGGCGGGGGCGCCTGCGGTGATTTTATGGCTGATGCTATGCGAAATTCAGACTGCTTTGTTACAAGCGACTTGAAGTACCACGAAATGCTTGATGCGGCAGAAGAAAATTTTGCTGTAATTAACGCCGGCCATTTTGAAACGGAAAATTTACCGTTTCTTATGTTAAAAGAAAAATTGGAAAAGGAATTTGATGAGGTTGAATTTATGGAAGCACCTGTTTCAAATCCTATATTGGAAATATAATTATGGCACTTGACGGAATATTTTTATATCATTTAAAAAACGAAATAGCAGATTTTGCAATAGACAGCAGAGTTGATAAAATTCATCAGCCGTCTAAAGATGAAATAGTAATAAACCTGCGCTCAAGGCAGGGCAGTAAAAAGCTTTTGCTATCCTGTAATGCAGATTCGGCACGAATTCATTTTACAGAATTTCCGCCGGAAAACCCGTCAAAGCCGCCTATGTTTTGCTTGCTTTTACGCAAAAGGCTAACAGGTGCGTGGGTGACTGGGATTGAGCAGGATAATCTTGAAAGAATTTTGAAAATAAGATTTTCCGGTACTGATGAACTCGGAGATAAAACGGATTATTCACTTATTATTGAAATAATGGGTAAATATTCTAATATAATTTTTATTGATAAGTCAGGCAAAATTATTGATTCAATGAAACGAGTTGATGAAAATAAATCTCATATCAGAGAAATTTTGCCGGGAGTGACCTATACCGCTCCGCCAAAGCAGGATAAATTAAATATCTTTACCGATGATTTAGAAGTTATAAGAGAAAAAATTGCAAACAGTAAAAAGGGTATGTATAAGGCGGTTATGGAAACCATTAAGGGTGTTTCACCGGTGATTTGCCGTGAATTTGAGTATGGATTAACCCTTGATGAATTTAAAAAGCAGGCTCAAAATCCGACGCCTACTGTTATTTTTACCGATTCACCCAAGGATTTTGCTTTTATGGATATAAAGCAATACGATAATCTTGCACAAATAAGAAAATATGATACTTTTTCTGATCTCCTTGATTATTTTTATTATGAACGCGTGCGATTGATGCGAATTAAAGCAAGAAGTGTCGACCTTTTTAAAATTTTGACAACGCTTCAGGAAAGGGCGGTAAGAAAAGCAGTAAACAGAAGCCAAGAGCTTGAAGAATGTAAAGATAAAGAAACATATAAGCTTTTCGGCGATCTTATTTCTGCTAATCAATACAGGCTTGAAAAAGGTATGCCATACTATGATTTGGAAAACTATTATGATGAAAATAAAATAGTACGCATTCCGGCAGATGTTATGCTCACTCCGTCGCAAAATTCACAGAAGTTTTATAAAGAATACAGAAAAAAACAAGTTGCCGAAAGTAAACTTAATGATTTTATTGATGAAGCAAACGCGGAGGCTGAATATTTTGAAAGCGTAATTGATTCACTTTCAAGGGCGGAAACCGACAGCGAAATTACTGCTATTAAATCAGAACTTGCATCGCAAGGATATATTAAAAAAGCCAACGATAAGAAAAAAGAGCAAAAAGCACTAAAGCCTATGCATTTTAAAACACGCGACGGTTTTGATGTTTATGTTGGCAGAAACAATGTTATGAATGATAAACTGACTATGAAAACAGCCAAGAATTATGATACTTGGTTTCATGTTCAGTCTTCGGCGGGAAGCCATGTTATTTGTGAAACTTCAGGTATGCAAATAAGCGATGATGCCATTCACGATTGTGCCGTTATTGCCGCTTATTACAGTAAAGCAAGAGAGTCGTCAAATGTGGCTGTTGATTATACTTTGGTAAAAAATATACGCAAGCCAAATGGAGCAAAACCGGGCTTTGTAATATATGACACATATAATACAGAATTTGCAACCCCGACTATTGAAGAAGTGGAGAAATTGAAAAATGAGTAATACTGCCATAATATTGGCTGCCGGTAACGGTACACGAATGAAAGCCGATAAAAGCAAACTTCTTCTTGAAATTAACGGTATGACTGTGATTGAAAGAACAGTAAAGACTTTTTCAAAAATCAGTGATATTGATGATATTATTGTAGTTGTTCGTGAAAGTGATATTCCTTTATATGAAAAAGTTCTTTTTGGTTATGATATATCATATTGTATCGGCGGTTCAACAAGGCAGGAAAGTGTTTCAAATGCAGTTGAAACAATTGATTCTTGCGATATGATTATTATTCACGACGGTGCAAGGCCGCTTGTAACAGAAAAAGAGATTCTTAATACTTTACGCTCGGCAGAAAAATACGGTGCCGCTGCTACGGGCGTACCTGTTAAAGATACAATTAAGGTTATTGATGATAATAACAAAATTGTTGATACACCTAAGCGTTCAAGCCTTATCGCAATTCAAACTCCGCAAATTTTTACTTTTAATAAATATGTTGAAGCAATGAATTGTGCAAAAACGCAGGGTAAGGATTTTACGGACGATTGCAAACTTTTAGAAAATATAAATGAAGATGTATATGTTGTAATCGGTGATTATTCTAATATTAAAATAACCACTCCGGATGATATTCCTTTAGCCCAATCAATATTAAAATTGAGAGGTGAAAAATGATGAGAATAGGCCACGGATATGATGTTCACAAGCTTGTTGCCGGCAGAAAATGCATAATCGGCGGTGTTGATATTCCGAGTGATTTGGGACTTTTGGGCCATAGTGATGCCGATGTATTGCTTCACGCAATTTCTGATTCAATTTTAGGTGCAGCTGCAATGGGTGATATAGGCCACCTGTTTCCAGATACTGATGATAAATGGAAAGGTGCAGACAGTTTAAAGCTTTTGGAAGAAGTTGTAAGGCAGGTAAATGCTAAAGGCTATAAGATAGTAAATATTGATTCTACTATATTGGCACAAGTGCCTAAAATGGCACCGTATATTTACTCAATGCGTGAAAATATTGCAAAAGCCTGCAATGTTGATGTAGATTTTGTATCGGTTAAAGCAACAACTGAAGAGGGATTGGGCTTTACCGGTGCGAAAGAGGGCATAGCCGCCCATGCAGTTTGTTTGCTTGACTGCTATTCGCATATGTGATAAAATGTTAATAAACTATTAAATTATTAAGGAGAAATAATAATGAAAAAAATATTAAGTTTAATTTTATCATTAGTTATGCTTTTAAGTGTAACAGCCGGGCTTAATTTGACAGCAAAAGCTGAAACTGCAAATAGCGGCAAATGTGGTGAAAATGTAACATATTCACTCGATACTTCAACAGGTGAACTCACCATTTCAGGCACCGGCAATATGGATAATTATAATTATAATGATGATGATTATAGTCCGTTTTTTTATTGTCATGATATAAAAACCATTACTATAAACAGTGGCGTAACAAGTATTGGCAATTATGCATTTTATGGTTGCACAAACTTAACAAGTGTAACAATACCTAATAGCGTAACAAGTATTGGAGATCGTGCATTTGAAGGTTGCACAAGATTAAAAAGTATAAATGTAGACACTAACAATAAAAACTATTTGTCAATCGACGGTATTCTTTTTAATAAAGATAAAACAACTCTTATTAGATATCCTCAAGCAAGTGCCATAACAGAATACAATATTCCTAATAGCGTAACAAGTATTGGCGAAAATGCATTTTCTTGGTGCGAAAGCTTAACAAGTGTAACAATACCTAATAGTGTAACAAGTATTGAAAATTATGCATTTGATGGTTGCACAAGCTTAGCAAGTGTAACAATACCTGATAGTGTAACAAGTATTGGAGATGGTGCATTTGAAGTTTGCACAAGCTTAGCAAGCATCACAATACCTAATAGTGTAACAAGTATTGGAGGTGCTGTATTTGCTGGTTGCACAAGCTTAACAAGTGTAACAATAGGAAATAGTGTAACAGGTATTGACGTTGGTGCATTTGAAGGTTGTACAAGCTTAAAAGATGTATATTATTTAGGCACAAAAGCTGAATGGAACAATATTAACATAGAAGATGATAATGATTGCCTAACTAATGCAACATTGCACTGTACAGATGATGTTAAACCTCAGCCTACTCCAAATCCGACCCCTCAGCCTACACCACAGCCAACTCCTCAACCAAGTGTACCTGCAACACAGGCACAGCAGACTACACAGCCACAGCAGACTACACAGGCACAAAGCAATTCTGCCCAAAAGCCAAAAAGCACTAAGACTAAAAAGGTAAAGGGCAGCAAAAAGGCTGTTGCAGTTGAATGGGCAAAGATTAAAGGTGTAAAAGGTTATCAAGTTCAGGTTGCAACTGATAAGAAGTTTAAGAAAAACAAAAAGACTGTAACAATCAAGAAGCAGAAAACTACAAAAACTACCGTTAAAAAACTTAAGGCAAAGAAAAAGTATTTTGTTCGTGTTCGTACTTACAAAACAGTAAATGGCAAAAAGGTTTACTCTTCTTGGTCAAAGGTTAAGAGTGTTAAAACAAAATAACTATAACAAAAGCTCTCCTGATTTTAGGGGAGCTTATTTGTTTATAAGTTAATGAAATTGACGAAAAAAACTAAAGGTCAAAAAAAGTCAAAAAAATTTTAAAAAAACTATTGACTTTCTCTGACCTTTGTGCTATTATCACGATAGAAGGTCAAAGAAAGTCAAAGACAAACACGGATTAGTGAGATTAAAAAGCGTGTAAAATGTTTTGATGATGACCTGAAAATCTAAGGAAGTGATTGGAAAATGAAACTGAGTGACGCGATAGCCGATATGATTCTTAATATGTTTGATGATGACACACCGACAATCCAAATTCAGCGTAATGATTTGGCTGCACAGCTCGGTTGTGTTCCAAGTCAGATAAATTATGTGATTACATCACGATTTACACCCGAGCAGGGTTATAGAATAGAATCAAGGCGTGGCGGCGGAGGCTATATAATGATTACAAGAGCTGCCACAAAGGAAAATGCAATTATGTCACTTGTAAATTCAATCGGAAAATCGATTGATGAAAAGAGTGCAAAAGCAAACATTTACAATTTGCATTATCAGGGATTGATAAGTGACAAAGCCGGAAGAATTATGATGTCAGTTGTGTCTGACAATAATTTTAAAGGTATTGAAAATGAAACTAAAAATCAAATCAGAGCAAACTTGCTCAAACAAATGCTTATAGCATATGTTGATTAGGAGGTATTTATTATGCGTTGTCAACATTGTAATCAAAATGAAGCTACTACTTTTATTCAGAAAAATATAAACGGTCATAAAGAAGAAATGCATCTTTGCAGTGAATGTGCAAAGGAACTTGGAGTTATGGATGAATTTCGTATGCCGAGTATGAGTGAAATGTTCGGCGATTCATTCCTCGGCAACTTCCTTGGTGCAGGGGTTGCGGCTATGAATTCACTTGCCGGTGTAGATAGGTGCCAAACCTGTGGCTCATCATTTAATGATATTGTTCAAAGCGGCAGAATGGGATGTGCAGATTGCTATGATAAATTTGAAGATAAGCTTGAACCTTCATTAAGAAAAATTCACGGTAAAACAAAACATATCGGCAAATTCGTATCATACAGCGAAGAAAATGAGAAAAGCGAAGATACAGGCGATAAGAAAAAACAAACGAGTGAAAAAAGCGAACTTGAATCTTTACAAGAGCAAATGAAAGCCGCAATTAACGAACAAAGATTTGAAGATGCAGCAGTTATTCGTGATAAAATCAAGGAAATTCAGGAGGGTAAAAATGAGTAAGTGGTACACAGCTCAGGGAAATAACAGTGATGTTGTTGTTTCATCTAAAATAAGGCTTGCAAGAAATCTTGCTGACGCTCCTTTCCCTTCAAGAATGAGCAATGAAGTCAGAAAAATGGTTTGCAAAAAGATTTTTGCATCTATAAAAAATTCTCCGCTTGCCGGTGAATTTGATTTAACCGAACTTCAAAGTATGAACGATTTGAAAAAAGTATCAATGGCGGAGCAGGGAATTATAAGCCCTGAATTCGCCAAGCAAAACGGTTTTGGCTCTGTTATAGTATCAAAGGATGAATCAGTGTCAATAATGCTTTGTGAGGAAGACCATATCAGGCTTTCAGCTGTATCAAGCGGTCAAAGCCTTGAAGAAGCGTACAAAAAAGCAGATGAACTTGATGATATTCTAATAAATAATCTCAAAATTGCATTTAGCGAAAAATTAGGATTCTTAACTTCAAACCCTATGAATTTGGGAACAGGTCTTAAAGCTTCCTTTATTCTTCACTTGCCTGCAATATCTGCAAAAGGTATGATTTTATCTTTAACAAATATGGTTTCAAAACTCGGATTTGATGTTAAACCGGTATATTCCGATAACAGTGATTTTTATGAGCTGTCTAACAGAATTACTCTCGGCATCACCGAAAAAAGTGCTATTGATAATTTAAACAGCATTTGTGAGCAAATCGTTAAGCAGGAAAGGGCATACAGAGAGGAACTTATTAAGTATGAAGATTTTGAAGATAAAATCTTTAGAGCTATGGGTACACTTAAAATGGCAAGAAAGCTTACTGCCAAAGAATTTTACAGCCTTATTTCACTTGTAAGGCTGGGAATATCAATGGGTAGCTTTAATGAAAAATACGAAACAGTTTCAAGACTTCTTCACGATGTGGGAACAGCCACGATAATGAGTGAAAGTGACGAGGGATTAACTGTTGACGATACGGAAAAAATTCGTGCGCAATATGTAAGAGAAAGCTTAGCTTAAGAGCTTTACTTCTTAAGTGGCTTTCAGCTTCTAAAGGAGGAATTACTATGTACAAGTTTAGCTATTTTACTCAAAGAGCTAATGAGGCTTTAAACTTTGCTATTAAATCAGCAGAAGAGTTTGGCCACAATTATGTAGGAAGCGAGCACATTTTGCTCGGTCTTTTGAAAACAGACGGCGGCATTGCACTTAATACTCTTGAAGAAAAGGGCATTACTGCCGAAGATGTAGAAAATTTAATTAAAGAATATATCGGTCAGGGAATGCAAACAAAATTAACCCCTGATGATTTTACACCGAGAACAAAAAGAGTTCTTGATGTTGCATTTCAATATGCAAGAAGTATGAGAAGAAGTTTTGTTGATACCGAACATCTTCTTATGGCGGTTCTTCAGGAGGGTGATTCATATGCCGTTAAATTTATAAATTCTTTCGGCATTGATGAACGCCAACTTTTTGAAGAACTTGTAAATGTATCCGGCAGAGAAAGTGCCGATGAAAAATATTCGCAAAGAAAAGGTAAAAACGGTAAGTCAAAAACACCTACTTTGGATGAGTTCGGCAGAGATTTAACCGCTCTTGCAAAAGATGGTAAGATTGACCCAGTAATCGGCAGGGAAAAGGAAATTGAAAGGGTAATTCAAATTCTTTCAAGAAGAACAAAAAACAACCCTTGCTTAATCGGTGAGCCGGGTGTAGGTAAAACTGCTATTGCAGAGGGACTTGCATTAAAAATCGTTAAAGGCGAAGTGCCTGAATTACTTAATGACAAGAAGATTGTTGCCCTTGATTTAACTTCGATGGTTGCCGGAACAAAGTATCGTGGCGATTTTGAAGAAAGAATTAAAAAAGCAATGGACGAAGTGAAAAATGCAAAAGATATTATTCTTTTCATTGATGAAGTTCATACCCTTATGGGTGCAGGTGCTGCCGAGGGTGCAACCGATGCGGCTAATATCTTAAAACCGTCGCTTGCCCGTGGTGAAATTCAAGTTATCGGTGCTACTACGATAGATGAATACCGTAAAAATATTGAAAAAGATGCCGCACTTGAAAGGCGTTTTCAGCCTGTAACAGTCGGTGAACCTACCGAAGAAGAAACTGTTCAAATTTTGAAAGGTTTGCGCGATAAATACGAAGCACACCATAAAGTAAAAATAAGTGATGAAGCAATTGATGATGCAGTTAAAATGTCATCAAGATATATTGCGGATAGATTTTTACCTGATAAAGCAATTGACCTTATAGATGAAGCGGCTTCAAGAGTAAGACTTAAAGCTTACACTGCGCCTGATAATATTAAGGCAATGGAAAAAGAAGTTAAGTCCCTTGAAGAAGAAAAAAGCTCGGCAGTGCGCTCACAGGATTTTGAGCAGGCTGCAAAGCTTCGTGATAAGCAAAATAATCTTAAAAAGCTTCTTGATGAGGAAACAGAAAAGTGGAAAAATCTTTCTTCGCACCAAGTAAAAGAAGTAGGCAGTGAAGATATTGCCGAAGTTGTATCTTCGTGGACGGGTATTCCTGCTACTCAAATTACAAAGGAAGAATCAGAAAAACTGTTACATCTTGAAGATGAACTGCATAAACGAATTGTAGGCCAAGATAAAGCAGTATCTGCAATTTCACGCGCAATCAGGCGTGGCAGGGCAGGACTTAAAAATCCGAAAAGACCGATCGGTTCGTTCATTTTCCTCGGCCCTACCGGTGTAGGTAAAACCGAACTCAGCAAAGCACTTGCCGAAACTATGTTTGGCGATGAAGATGCGATTATAAGACTTGATATGAGTGAGTATATGGAAAAGCACACCGTGTCTAAGCTTATTGGTTCGCCTCCGGGATATGTCGGCTTTGATGAAGGCGGTCAGCTTACTGAAAAAATAAGAAGAAAACCTTATTCGGTTGTTCTTTTTGATGAAATCGAAAAGGCTCATCCTGATGTTTTTAATATGCTTCTTCAAATTCTTGAAGATGGTGTCTTGACCGATTCACAAGGCAGAAAAGTAAGCTTCAAAAATGCTGTAATTATTATGACTTCAAATGTTGGAGCGTCAAAAATTACAGACCCTAAACTTGCTCTTGGCTTTGATAATAAAGATAATGCAGATGAAAATATAGATATTGAAAAGCTCGTTATGGCTGATTTGAGAGCTACATTTAAACCTGAATTCCTTAACCGTGTTGATGATATAGTTGTCTTTAAACAACTTGAAAAAGACGATATTAAAGAAATTGCCCGCCGTATGCTTAAATCTCTTGATAAAAGATGTGAGGACATTGGCATTACCCTTGATGTAACAGATAATGCTATTGACGCTATTGCGGAAAAAGGCTTTGATAAAGTATACGGTGCAAGACCTTTGAGGCGTGCAATTCAAACAAAAATTGAGGATAAGCTTTCAGAACTTATTCTTGAAAATAAGGTTAAAGGAAAATGCAAAGTCGATTACGAAAATGATGAATTCACTTTTGTAAATGAGTAAAAAATAAAAGCATTGGCGTAGCAGAAATGCTATACCAATGCTTTTTATAGGCTTAAAATTGACCTATTGATTCAAAGCAACCATTAGGATTATCTTTGCTGTATTCTTTATTTGGTGAATACTTGTACCAAATAATAGTTGAGTTTTGCATAATTACTCCGATGTCATTGCTTTTATCTCCATTAACATCGGCTATTTTAAGCTCCTGTTCACCGGCGCCGATTTGGTAATTTGGACATGCAAGTGTGCCTATTCTTTCGCCGTTTTCGGTATTGTATACAGCGTATCCGCTTAAATCGTCAAGCGTTGATATACAAATGCTTGTCTCTTCGTTTAATTGATAATCCTGCGAATAGGTTTTCTGCTCTCTCCAGTTGGTGTTGGCGAGGGCAGGCGATTCATAATCTTTTCCGTTATCTGCACAAAAGGATATTGTTAAGACGATAAATACTGTCAAAACTCCTGTTCCGATAACTGAAAGAATATGCCAAAGCTTTGAATTTTTACTTTTTGCTAAAATAACCCCAAGAAAAATTATTACAACACCTGCAATAATTCCACCAATAAATACACCCATTTTTATTACTCCTTTAAAATATAAAAACATTATATATAATTTCATCATTTTTTGCAAGATTAAATTAAAAAGTGATTTATTGCAGTGCGTATTCATAAAAATATATAAGTAATAATAAAAGAAATTTTAAAATATTTGTTAACGCTATTGACAAATGGAAAATAATTGCTAAAATAGTAATTGTTAGCACTCGAGGCAATAGAGTGCTAAATGATTTTTTAAAATAATTTCAGAGGTGATAAATATGACAATCAAACCACTTGCTGACAGAGTACTTTTAAAATCTGTTGAAGCAGAGGAAACAACAAAGAGCGGTATCATTCTTGCCGCTTCGGCACAGGAAAAGCCTGAAATGAGTGAAGTCGTTGCAGTAGGCCCGGGAACAGATGAAAACCCTATGACCGTTAAAGCAGGCGATAAAGTTATTATCAGCAAATATTCAGGAACACAGGTAAAAATTGATGGTGTTGAATATACTATTACATCAATCAAAGATGTTCTTGCAGTTGTAGAGTAATCGGAGGGATTTATTATGGCTAAAGATATAATTTATGGCGAAGATGCAAGAAAAGCACTTCAGGCAGGTATAGATAAGCTTGCAAATACTGTTAAAATTACACTTGGTCCTAAAGGACGCAATGTTGTTCTTGACAAAAAATACGGTGCACCGCTTATTACTAATGACGGTGTAACAATTGCCAAAGAAATTGAACTTGATGACCCATTTGAAAATATGGGTGCTCAACTTGTTAAGGAAGTTTCATCAAAAACTAATGATGATGCCGGTGACGGTACAACAACTGCTACACTTCTTGCACAGGCTCTTGTACGCGAAGGAATGAAGAATGTTGCTGCCGGTGCAAATCCAATGGCAGTTAAAAACGGTATTAAAGCTGCTGTTGACGCTACCGTTGAAGCTGTAAAGGCTAACAGCGAGCAGGTTAAAGGTTCAGATGATATTGCAAGGGTAGCTACTGTATCTGCTGCAGATGAATATGTAGGTTCACTTATTGCTGATGCTATGGAAAAAGTATCTGCTGACGGCGTCATCACAATTGAAGAATCCAAGACTGCCGAAACTGTTTGTGAAGTAGTTGAAGGTATGCAGTTTGACCGTGGCTATATTTCACCTTATATGGTTACCGATACAGATAAAATGGAGGCTGTAATTGATGATGCAATGCTTCTTATTACAGATAAGAAGATTTCATCTGTTCAGGATATTCTTCCGCTTCTTGAATCTGTTCTTAAGAGCGGTCAAAAGCTTGTTATCATTGCTGAGGATGTTGAGGGCGAAGCTCTTCAAACTATCCTTCTTAATAAGCTTAGAGGTACATTTACCTGTGTATGCGTAAAAGCACCTGGATTTGGTGACAGAAGAAAAGATATGCTTCAGGATATTGCCACTCTTACAGGCGGTCAGGTAATCACTTCAGACCTCGGCCTCGAACTTAAAGATGCTACAATGGCAATGCTTGGAAAAGCTCGTCAGGTAAAGGTTACAAAGGAAAATACAATCATTGTTGACGGTGCAGGCGACAGTGAAGAAATCAAAAACAGAGTTAACCAAATTAAAACAGCTATTGATAATTCGACCTCTGATTTCGACAAGGAAAAGCTTCATGAACGCCTTGCTAAACTTGCAGGCGGCGTAGCAGTTATTAAAGTAGGTGCTGCTACCGAAACAGAAATGAAGGAAAAGAAGCTTCGTATCGAAGATGCTCTTGCAGCTACTAAAGCAGCTGTTGAAGAGGGTATAGTAGCCGGCGGCGGTGTTGCTCTTATTAACGCAATTCCTGCTGTTGAAAAGCTTCTTGACAGCAATGACGCTGATTTTAAGACCGGTGTTCAAATCGTTCTTAAAGCACTTGAAGAGCCGGTTCGCCAGATTGCAAAAAATGCCGGTGAAGAAGGTTCGGTTATAGTTGATAAAATTAAGAGTTCGGATAAAATCGGATATGGCCTTAACTTTGCAACTAATGAGTATTGCGATATGATCGAAGCAGGTATTGTTGACCCGGCTAAAGTTACTCGTTCGGCTATTCAAAATGCTTCTTCTGTTGCTGCTATGGTTCTTACTACCGAATCACTTGTTACCGATATTAAAGACCCACAGGCTGACGCAGCACAGGCAGCAGCTCTTGCAGCAGCTCAAGGCGGCGGAATGTACTAATATAATTTTTAAAGATATTTGACAAATTTAGAATATGCTCTTATAATTAGAGCATATTCTTTTTGTTATATGAAGGTTTAAAAATGAAATTTAAGAAGATTTTATCAATATTTTTATCTGCTGTTTTAGTTGTAATTACACTTTCTTTTTCAACTTGCAGTTCTTTCGCTGCTGTTATGACTACGCAGGAAGAAGTAACTAATGTTAATAATTATGATACTTTGATGACTTATCCTGAATTTAATTCTAAAGTTACTGACGGTGCATATCTTTGCCCGGGCCTTATGTCAAGCGTATCATATAATAAGCAAATTAAGCGTATTACAGCAACGCAGTCAATGTGTCCGCAGGCAATTTGCAAAGTTAACCAATATACTCTTATCACTGCATATGACAGCTCTGTTTATGATAACTCTTCTATATGCAGATCTGTAATATATGTGCTTGATAATAATGATGTACTTGTAAAAACACTTATTTTACCTGATTCATACCATGTCGGCGGCATTGCATATGACAGTTCTAACGGTTTAATTCTTATTACCAAAGCTTCTAAATCTGCTGTTGGTGTTATATCTCTTGATGATTTTAATAAATATATGCGCTTTTCAAGCAATTTTGTAAGTGTTCATTATACTATTGATGAAAACGATTCAAATAATTTTATTATTTCTGCATCAAGTGTAACTTATAAAAACGGATATGTTTATCTTGCAACTTTCGGTGCAGGTTCCGATAGCTTTGCTTATTGCTATACCCCTGTGTATGACAGAGCGAATAATACTTATACGCTTATTTATAATTACAAGTTTTCGCTTCCAAGCTATACTCAAGGCTTTTCTATATCGAATTATAAGGGTAAGCTTAGGCTTTTTGCTTCTGTATCCTATGGCAGAAATGAAACAAAAGGTGTTTATTGCTCATATCTTTACACATATGTATTTGATGAATCAAACGGTAATAAAACACTTGATAATATTTTGGCTTGCCCGCCTATGCTTGAACTTACATATGCGCAGGGCGGTAAACTTTATTGTCTCTTTGAATCCGCGTCATATGAGTATAGGGATGTTTCAAGAAAGCCGCTTTCCTGCATTGTTCCGCTTAAAATGAGTTTGCTTTGTGATGAAAAGAAAGGTAGCTTTGTTAACATAAATGTATCAAATGTTGCAAATGGTAAAAAAGTAAGCGTTAATTGTAATATTCCAAACAGCAAAATTTATTACAGTGCGTCTATGCCTTATTACAGTAAAAGTATAATTACATCTTGTTATGCTTATAACAAAGCGTATTTAAAGCAAAGATCAGGCACGGTATATGCCGTTGCGGTTGTTGATGGGCGAATAGTTGCTTCGGATGCAGTTTATGTTTCAGTATCAAAGGCTTCGTCACCATCAAAGCTTAAAGTTAAATCGACTTCAAAAAATTCGGCTTTGATAAGTTGGAAGGCAGCTTCCGGTGCAACTTCATATGAAATTTACAGAAGTACAAGCAAATCAAAGAAGTATAAAAAGGTTGCAACTGTTTCTTCATCTAAAAAATCTTATAAAAATAAAAAACTTAAGCGAAATAAAAAGTATTATTATAAAGTTCGCGCAGTAAGAAAAGGATATGTAAATTCTAAATATTCAAATATTGTTTCAGCTAAAACGAAATAGTGATAATTGTTTAAATTAACCAAAAAAGACAAGGTATTTTTTACCTTGTCTTTTCTTTTATACACTTGTATGTTTTTGAACTATATGTTATTATAAGAAAGTGAAATTATACAAATCATTAAATTTGACATAAATTGGAGGTTATTATGCCTAAAAATAATAAATTGGGATGTTCTTATTCAACACAGCTTAAACTTGCAAAGTCACTTAAAGATTTAATGTCAAACCAACCGTTTGAAAAATTATCTGTATCAGATATTACTAATAATTGTGATTTGCACAGGCAAACTTTCTATTATCATTTTGATGATAAATATGAACTTCTTGATTGGATTGTGTATAAAGAACTTATTGAACCGCTTGTCGAAGGTTTTACTTTTGATAATATGTATGACCGCTTTATGAAACTTTTTACTACTATGGTTGATGAAAAGAAGTTTTATCTTAATGCACTTAAAATTGATGTTAATGATATGTCGAAATATATAAATCGCCTTGCTTATGATCAATTTATGGTGGTTATCAACTGTATTGAGAAAAATTCAGGTTTAAAATCAGGCCATGAAGAAAATTTGATGCTTGCTGAATTTTTGGGATACGGTTTAGTCGGTATCGTTTTTGGTTGGGCACAAAGAGGAATGAAAGACTCGCCTGAAATTATGACAAAGCGACTTGAAAGAATCATCAATAACTTAAAACATATTGCTATTGAAAACAGGCGTTAATTATAATATCTGTTTAATGTATTTTTAATATTTGTGTGCAATTATCTTATTATAAGGGTGTTAATTCCAAATCAATAAATGGATAAAGCAAACCCCTGCTTCAAATGTGGTGAAGCAGGGGTTTATTTAATATGTTTTTCTTTTGCCTTTTTTATGTTTTATAGGCTTTTGATTTATTGTGTTTTTTAGTTCTTTTTGTGCCGCTTTTTTCAAACTGTCGGCATCGTGAATTATTGTTTTATCATAGCAATGGCTGAGTGCTTGGGTTAAACCTAAAAGAATAAATATATTTATAATTTGTTTAGGTGAATTAAATATATAGTCTGTTAAACCGAAAAGCAAGTACATCATCATTGATGTAAAAATGCAAAATACAAGTGTGAATTTTTTGCCGTTATTAGCGTTTATTTCAAGTAATTTGCCAAATGCGCATACTAAAACGGTGAATAATAATGCTAAGCCGATAACACCGAGTTCCACCCAAGTTTCAAGTACGAAGTTATGACCGTGCGGTTTATCAAGATGATAGGTGTTTAATAGTATTTGACCTGTTCTTTCAATTCCGAAGCCCGTGCCGATAATAAATGGTAAAGCATGGTGGAATATATAATCGAGCAAGCTTCCCCAAATTTTTAAATGGGCGGCTGATGATTTTACAGCTTCGCTTCCTGCACCTCTTGCTTTAAATATAATACCATATCTTGTTAATAAAGACGGAATAATTACAAGTACGGTAGGTACAAATATTTCAAGAAGCGGCTTTTTGTGCTGCTTAAATAATACTATGAACATAAACAGCCATCCGACAATTGCAATAACACATCCGCCGCGTGTTAATGTTGCACTTATGCCGCCGCTGATAAGCACATTCATCATAAAATATAAAATCTTATGTTTTTTACCTTTTGTGTTTAAGAAAAGATATATTGATATTGGATATACAATCATTAAATAGGTCGCCAAAAGATTTGGGTTTGAAAAAAATCCGCTTGCTCTTGAATCCCACCAAAGTGTTGTATCAATATCAAATGGCAGCCAAGTGTAAACAGCCTTGTCAAGCGGTTTGTAAAAAGGTGTTACAAATACCTGCGATTTTTTTATGTAATCATACTTGAATAATGTGTATGAGCATATTTGCAGTATTGCAACAAAACCGTTTATTGCGCCTGAAAGGGACATTGCAGCTAAAATTCTGTCGATTTTCTTTCGTGTTCTTACAAGGTTATTTATCATAACCTGAATTAAAAACAATCCCCACCATAAGCCTGCTGTGGCTAAAGTTGAAAACTTTGTTGTTGACCAAAGGGTACTTACTAATGAGTATCCCATAAAAGCTATCATAAGCTTGCCGAGTGTTCCGACTTTTGCTTTCTTGCCTTCGTGTGACCATTGTACTTTGAATACTATAAAGCCTATAAAAAGTATAAACGGACTTACATATTCCGGCAATATTGGAAACAAAAATATGGTTGCAAGGAGCCAGCACCAACCGGGATTGGTTTTATACTGCTCCCTCAAACTGATTAACTTTTCTTTCATAATTATGAATCCTCGATGTTTTTATTAAATAATTATAGAATAAAATATTTATATTTAGTATGATTTTAAAAATAGTGCAAAACACAAATTATAATATACACTACTTACTTTAAATTTGCAAGTATAATAATTATCTATAAAAAATTTAAGAATGTTTTTCAAACATTTAACAATGTGATAATATAAAATTTATTTAATATTCTTAATATAATATTGCAATATATAGTTTTGTATTGTATAATTAGCAAGTATATAATTATTATATTACTGCACTTTGGCAGTAATTACAGGAGTGAAATTATGGACGATAAAGACTTAAATAAAGAAAATGAAGAAAAGGTGACTGAAGTTTCTGGCGAAACAGTTGATGATACCCTTGAAGAACAAGATGGTATTAAGTACGAAACCAATGATGATTGGGAATTTGATGCCAATGCACCAACTCTTGATGATAACATTGTTTTTGAAAATCAAGAATATTCAATTTCTTTTGCTGACGAAAAGCCTTCATCTAACGCTGTAAGCCAAATAAACAATTTTGACAATAATTCAAATCAAATTGTTATAAATAAAGAGCCGCTTAAATTTGTACCTCTTGCTATTTTTTTGGCAGCGGTAATTGCAGTTGTTGCTGTTTTCGGTGTAAGGTATTATACAATACCTAACGGTAAAGAGGGTAAGTATATGAACCCGGCATCTGTTGTGGCAACTGTTGATGACCAAAAAATAAGCATTGGTATGTTTGATTATTATTATGCAAGCATAGTAAGCTATTATGAGCAGTATGCATCATATGGCTATTATAATCTTGATACCACAAAGGATTATTCAAAGCAGTATACTACCGATGATGACGGCAACAAAATTTCTTGGCAAAAGTTTTTTGAAACCGAAGCGCTAAAAGAAGTAGAGCAAATCGCAACTTATTATTCAAAGGCAGTTAAAGACGGAGTTACAATCACATCTGCACAGAAAAAAACTATTGATTCGCAAATTCAAAAATTGAAAGATTCTGCATCGCAAAATGATGTCAGCCTTGACCAATATATTAAAGCAAACTTCGGCTCGTATTGTTCGGAAGATACAATCAAGCTTATGCTTGAACAGTATTATGTAAGTGCTAACTATAAAGGTAAATATAAAAGCGAAACTAAAGTTACGAATGATGAAGTAGATAAGTATTATAATGAGCATAAGAATGATTATAAGAAAATCGAGTTCTACTATATTGCTTCGGAATATGATTCAACAGACGATGCTTCTAAAAAATCTTCAATTAAAAAAGCTGAAAAAATAATGGCTAAAATGAAAGATAAGAAGTCGGTTATTGCCCTTGTTCCGGATGTTTATAAATCATATATCAAATCGGAAGCTCAATCATCAATGGAGAAGGATTCATCACTCAGCGAAGCAAAGGCTAAAGAGGAAGCAACAAAAGCTTATGAAAACAATGTTGTTGCAACGGTATCAGGCAGTGATGCACCGTTTGATGATGAAATGAACGATTGGCTGTTTTCCGACAGCACCAAGGTTGGCTCAAAGAAATACTATATTGATGAAGAAGCGGGATATATTTATATTGTATTAAAAACATCAAATGCAAGCATTGAGGATGATGAAACTTACACCGTAAGGCATATTCTTGTTACACCTGAAAGTGACAATGATTCTTTATCTTCTTCAAACGAAACAAAATATACCGACGCACAGTGGGAAAAGGCAAAGAAAAAAGCCGATTCAATCGTTGAAAAGTTCAATAAAACAGATAAAAGCGAATATGCTTTTGCTAAACTTGCAGAGCAGTACAGCACAGATACAGCATCAACTTCTTCAGGCTCAAGCGATTCATTCGGCGGCCTTTATGAATCGGTAGCTCTTGGCCAAATGGTTCCTGATTTTGAAAAGTGGTCTACCGATGATTCACGCAAGTACGGTGATACCGGTATTGTTAAAAGTGATTACGGTTACCATATTATGTTCTTTATAAATGATTGCCCTGAATATGAATCGAAAATCATTGCTCAAATCAAGTCGGACAGATTATCGGAAATGGTTGAGAAATCTAAAATCAAAGTTCACGAAAAAGCAGTTAAAAAAGCAGTAGATAAAGAAAAAGCTGCTAAAGAAATTGCAAATACAGCTTCGACTTCAAATAAATCATCAAGTTCTGCTGCTGATACAACAAGCAGTAAATAAAATGATTTTTGTATGATATTTACAGCAATTTGCATATAATTTAGGAAAAAATAAAATAATTCTTGTAATATTCACAAAAATAGTGTAAAATATTTTGTGAATTAAATTTGATTGAAATAGGTAGGACGAAAAAATGGCAAAAAAACAATTAGAAGATGATTTGTTAACAGGCGGCAGTGTAAGTGCTGATGATAAGTCAGCTAAAAAAGCCGCTAAAGCAAAAAAATCTGCTGAAAAGAAAGCTGCTAAGGCTGCAAAAGTTCGCGAAAAGAATGAAGCTAAAAGAACAGAATTGAAAAAAGAGATTGATGCTCTTAAAGCTAAAAAGGCTGAAAGTACAGATGAAAAGGAAGTTGAAAAACTTTCTGCCGAGATTAAAAAGCTCAGTGATAAGTATTCTGAAATCGGTTCAAACGCTAACGGTCTTGCACCGAAAACAGTTAAAATCATCAAATCTGTAATTTGCGTTGTTATCGTTGTAGCACTTCTTGTTACATATGTAGCTACCGGTGCGGTAAGAAAGGGCTTTATTGCTTCGTTAAGCATCCCGGCCCAAACATTTACAGGTATGACTGTTACTAACGGTACTGAAAAGGCTAAAATCAAAGTTGCTACTTACAACTATTATTTTGCTATGACTTATAATAGTATGAGAAATCGTCAAGAACAGTATACACAGTACGGTCTTGACCCGGCTGATTATAAGCTTGATGTTGATTTTGATAAGAAGCTTTCAAAGCAAACCACTAAAAATGATGATAACGAAACTGTAACTTGGGCAGAGTATATGCAAGAAGAAGCAATTGAGTCAATTGAGTCAACTTATACTTATTACCTCGCAGCTAAAGCAGATAATGACGGAAAAGACCCTGAAATTACAGCAGACCAAAAGAAAGAACTTAAAGAAACTCTTGACCAATACAGAGAATCAGCACATAAGTATGGCTATACTTTAAGCGGTTATCTTGTAAAAGCAATGGGTAAGGGTGTAACTGAAAGCTTGTTTAAGCAGGAAGCTACAAGAAGCTATATTGCCGATAACTATAAGGATGGACTCAGCAATGAGTCAAGTGAAAAGGAATATTCAACTAAAGATTTAGAAAATTATAAGAAAGAGCATAAGGATGACCTTCTTGCTGTTGATGTAAGACTTTTTGAATGTTCAAGCGAAGATGATGCAAAAGCATTTAAGAAAGCGCTTGCTTCTGATGCATCTAACTTTACAGAACTTTGCCAAAAGTATGCTTCTGATAAGTTTGATAAAACTGCATATGAAGACGCCGGCTATTCAACCGAATACGGCGTAACTAAAGATAACCTTAAGAATAAGGGTTATGCTATTGCAACTGCTGATAATAAAGATAAGAATAAATATCCAGGCCTTGATTGGCTTTACAGCTCAAAAAGAAAAGCAGGCGATTCATACCAGTACAGCACAACTGTTGTATATGTTCTTTCTCCTGCCTCAATTCAGGATAGAAAAACTGTAAATGTTCGCCACATTCTTGTAGCACCTGAAACAAATGATAAGAATACTAAGGCTAAGGATGCAACTGATGCGCAGTGGGCAGCAGCTTACAAGAAGGCTACCAAAATTCTTGATGAATTCAATGCCGGTGATAAGAAAGAAAAGAGCTTTTCAAAGCTTGCTGAAGAAAATTCAACTGATACAGGCTCTAAAGATAATGGCGGACTTTATGAAAATGTAGTACCGGGCCAAATGGTTAACTCATTCTCAGCTTGGTGCTTTGATTCATCAAGAAAAGCAGGAGATACCGCAATTGTTAAGTCAGATTTCGGTTATCATATTATGTACTTTGTTGGTACAGGTAAACTTACTGCTTGGCAGTACACAGCTAAAACTGCACTTGCTTCGGCTGACAGCACAAGCGCAACTGAAAAACTCGAAAAAGATTATACAATCAAAGTAAATTGGTTTGGTTCTCGTTATTTCGAGAAAGATGTCGATATCGACAACTAATGTAAAATAATAAAGAGGTTGTATATTCAACCTCTTTATTTTGCTTTTATTTAAGGGGAACACTATGGTAAAAAATTCCGATGTGCAAAAACTTAAAGATGAAATTTCTCGTCTTATGGCTGCACTTGAAGATGTAAATTTTGAATGTCAAAGATTGGAAATTGTTAATTCAAATCTTGATTTTCAACTCAAATCCGTAAGTAGGGAATTAAAACAAAATATTTCAATTCTTGAAGCGCTTGAAGAGGAAAACAAGGAATTAAAAAAGCAGTTGAATGATAAGTAATTATTCAATTTCGTTTTTAATGTCATTTAATATCTTTTTTTCAATCCTTGATACATAGCTTCTGCTTATATTAAGCCTTTGTGCAACTTCCCGTTGCGTCAAAGGCTTTTTGTTATTTAACCCGTAGCGAAGTATTATTATTTCTTTTTCTCTGCCGTCTTCCATATTTTGTATTATTTTAGATACTTTTTCCCAACGCACTTTAGTTTCTAAATCCTCAGCTAAATCCACCGGTGAACTTATTGTGTCTTCAATAGTTAAAGGGTTACCGTCTTTATCAATTTCAAGTGCATCTCCCAAATAAATATCGTTAGCTTGCTTTTTTGCAGAGCGAAAATGCATAAGTATTTCATTTTCAATGCAACGCGAAGCATATGTTGCAAGTCTTACGCATTTATCGCTGTCAAATGAGTCAATTGCCTTAATTAACCCTATTGTTCCGATACTGATTAAATCCTCATTATCATTTGTTTTTGAATAGTATTTTTTTACTATGTGGCTTACAAGCCTCAAATTTCTTTCAATCAGTATGGCTCGTGCATTTTTATCTCCGTTTTTCATTCTTTCAAGCATTTTTTGCTCTTCTTTCGGGGAAAGAGGTTTTGGGAAGCTTGAAGTGTTTTGAATGTGAAGTATAAAATAGATTAAATTTGCGCTTATTGCTGATAGTAAAGCAGATAACATTTTCATCACCACTATATTATATGCTTCGTATCCTTGTACATTTTACTGATATTATCTATTTTATATTGACTTATAATATTTTAAATGTTAAAGTGTCATTAGAATAAATACAGAGGCATTTGTTATGAAAAGTGATTTGATAAATGGAAAACCGGTGAAAAGTATTATACTGTTTGCTCTTCCTATTATGCTAAGCTCAATGTTGCAGTATAATTATAATTTAGTTGATAATATTATAGTCGGCAGATTTGTTGGTACCGACGCACTTGCCGCAGTCGGTAATGTTGGTTCGATAAACGGGTTCATAATCGGCACTTCGCTCGGTTTAACTTCCGGTTTTACTATTTCCGTTGCACAGGCATATGGTGCAAGAAAGTTTGATAAAATGAATAAATATGCCGGTAACAGTATCACTTTGGCTTTTGTTATCGGTATGGTTATTATGATAGTGGCACATTTTTTATCTCGCCCGCTTCTTAAAGCTATTGATACGCCTGATGATATTATTGATATGTCTGCGCAATATATTGATGTTCTTTATTATGCAGTACCTATACAAATGTCATTAAATAATTTCAATGCTCTTTCGCGTGCTGTGGGCGATAGCAAAAGGCCATTATATTTTTTGATTGTAAGTGTTATTGTAAATCTTTTGCTTGATATATTATTTGTAGGCGCTTTTAAATGGGGAGTTATCGGTGCTGCTTGGGCTACTGCGATTTCTGAACTCGTTGCGGCTGTTTTATCGGCAATAAGTGTTTTAAAGTATACAGAAGAATATAATATTGATAAGACTGCATTAAAAATTGACGGTAAAGTATCTTGGGCACAGATAAAAATAGGTATTCCAATTTCATTGCAATTCAGTATAACTTCTATCGGTTCAATGGTTCTTCAAACAGCAGTTAACGGTTTTGGTTCAAGCGTAATTGCTGGCTTTACTGCCGCCGGCAGAGTGGAGCAGCTTACCAATATTCCAATGTCCGGTTTGGGTGTCGGTAATATGACTTTTGTATCACAAAATTACGGTGCCGGCAAGTATGAAAGAATAATTAAAAGTGTTAAGCGTATATTTATACTTGATGTTATTGTATCTTTGGCTTGCAGTGCAATTCTTGTCTCAATAGGGCCGTTTATCGTTAAGTTATTTATGAAAGAATATAACGCACAAATTATGGATGCGGCAATGCACTACTTATGGGCAATAGCCGAATGTTACAGCCTTGTAGCAGTTTTGTTTGTATTTAGGAATACACTTCAAGGCCTCGGTTTTACATACGCTAATATGATTGCAGGTGCAGGCGAATTGTTTGGCAGGCTTGCAGTAGCACTTGTTTTCACTCCGCTTATCGGCTTTAATGCAATATGCTATGCCGGTCCTGTTGCTTGGTTGCTAGCCGATATTCCGCTTGTTATTATTTATCTTAATAAGAAAAAGAATTTTAAAAAGTTGATTGATAATCAAAAACAAATAAGTAAGGAGTAAACGAAAATGATGTATTATATTGTTTTGCCGTTTGGTGTTGTTTTGTCGCTCGTTTTTTGCTGGAAAAGGCGACTTGGGTACAGTGTAAATAATTTGATTTTTAAATCAGTTTCAAGTTTGTGCTACTTGCTTACTGCGGTTTTTGCCTTGATTTCAAATCCGCAGGCGCATACTTATGGCTCACTTGTAATTATGGGCGGTGCATTAGGTCTTGTAGGTGATATACTTCTTGATTTAAAAGGAATATATAAGAGTGAAGAAAAAGTTTATTTAAAAGGCGGATTTATATTCTTTTTAATTGGTCATATTTTTTATTTCTGTGCAATAATATATTCAATAAAAATGAAGTGGTGGCTTGTTTTAATTGCCGCTGTTGTTTCAGCTGTAATCGGAATATTAACTGTTCTTTTAGCTAATGTTATGAAAGTTCATTATGGCGCTTACAGGCGTATTGTGGCTATTTATGTTGCATTTTTGGCTATGACTTCTATAATATCCGTAATTGCAGTTTTTGCAACCCATTTTCAAAAGGCTTATGTTATTATGGCAATTGGCTCAATACTTTTCTTGCTGTCTGATGCAGTTCTTTCAAACACCTTTTTCGGTCGTGGTAAGGATAAACCGTTTCATCTATTTATAAATCACTTTTTGTACTATGCTGGTCAATATCTAATTGCTGCTTCGGTTGTGTTTGCATAAAAAAATGACTTGTTCATATTGAACAAGTCATTTTTTTATTATTCGTTATTTCTCAATTCTTGCAAAAGTTCAATGCATTTATCAAGTCTTTCATCACTTTTTTGAATTCCGTTTTTATTTATGTTGTCACAAATCATATTATCAATCATATCTTCAACTCTTGAAAGGGAAGCTATATATTCTGTCTTTTCCGGATTTCGTTCATCTCTGTTTTCAACAACTTGGTTTTTAGAAAATAATCTTGAACCTTTGTTTGTTTTAACGGTGTTAACAATTGCACCGTTTTTTTCAATCATAATTGAATCAATGCTTTCTGATGAACGGTACGATACTCTTTTAAATTTGTTAAATATGTATGTTGCATCAAATAAGCTCGTAAAAGTAAGTTTTTCAATGCCGGTTGCTCTGTTTATATATAATGTGATTTTTTGATTTGTGTGATTTATGATTTCTTCATTTACTTTTTTCAAAAACTGCGTTTCGGCTGTTGAAAGTTCGTCAAAAGTAAATGTGTAAAGTAAATTCATATCATTATCAAATACTAATGCGTTTTCGCGAATTGCTAAATTGTACTTTTTTCCGCAGTATTCAAATGATATTAAGCCGCCATTATGATTGCTCATATCGTCAATTGAGTATGGAGCCTTGATGTTCCTGCTGTTATTAAGTAATTTTCTGAGTTTTCCCGGCATATGTATCCCTCTTTTCTATACAAAAACTATTATATATTGTTATTAACATAAATGCAACAAAATTGTGGGCATTTGTCGATTTTTGCCAATAAGATTGTTTTAATATAACTGATATGTTATAATATTTATGGTGATTATTATGAATTTATGGTTTTATATGTTATTTATTGATTTGCTTTTGCCGATAATTATGTTTATGAGCAGCTTTATTTTTGTAGCCGGCGGTCCGAAAAATATAAATAATATTTTTGGATACAGAACAGGTTGGTCAATGATTAACAAAGATACTTGGGCTTTTGCGCACGAATTTTGCGGCAAGCTTTGGATGAAATTCGGCGGGATATTTATTTTGGCATCAGGTATAATTATGCTTTGCCTGATTAAAACCGACCAGCGTGTATTTGTATCGGTGGCATTTGCGATATTTTTTGCTGAATTTGTTACTTTATTTGTTACAATCGGTAAAACTGAAAAGGCCTTATCAAACACTTTTGACAGAAAAGGAAACAGAAAAAAGTAATTTTATTTTTATGTATAAATTGTTTGCAAAATATCAATAATATCCTATTGACAAGGTAGGGAATTAGTGTTATTATTTCCTATTGAAAAGGTAGGAATATTGATTTTTTGTTTTTACCTTTGATATTTTACATTTTTTCTGTCATCCACAGCAGATTTATATTGTGGTTAGAAAGGCGATATTATGACGGTTTATGCAGATAATGCGGCAACTACCCAAATGAGTGAAAATGTGCTTAAAGCAATGATGCCGCTTCTTACAGATATTTATGGTAATCCATCATCTCTTCACTCAATCGGCCAAGTTGCTAAAGAGTATTTGGAAAACGCGAGGGAAACTGTTGCTGATTGTATCGGCGCTGACCCTAAAGAGATATATTTCACTTCAGGTGGCAGTGAAGCTGATAACCAGGCAATTCGTTCTGCAGCATATATTGGTGCAAGAAAGGGTAAGAAACATATTATTTCAAGTAAGTTTGAACATCACGCTGTTCTTCACACACTTGATGCCTTGAAAAAAGAGGGCTTTACCGTAACTCTTCTTGATGTGTACTCAAACGGTGTAGTAAAACCTGAAGATGTTGAAAATGCAATTACAGATGAAACCTGCCTTGTTACAATTATGACTGCTAATAATGAAATCGGCACGATTCAGCCAATAGCTGAAATCGGTAAGATTTGCAAGGAAAAGGGAGTGCTGTTTCATACAGACGCTGTTCAGGCAGTAGGTCATATTCCTGTAAATGTTAAGGATATGAATGTTGATATGCTTTCTGTATCGGCTCATAAATTCCACGGTCCTAAAGGTGTAGGTTTCCTTTATGCGCGTAAAGGCATTCTTCTTACTAATATTATTTACGGTGGCGCACAGGAACGCAGTAAAAGAGCAGGCACTGAAAATATGGCTTCAATTGTAGGTATGGCAACGGCTATTAAGGAAGCAACAGACCATCTTGAAGAAAACGCAGCTAAAGTTACAGCTATGAGAAACAGACTAATTGACGGTCTTAAGGGTATTGAAAGAAGCAGAATTAACGGTGACCTTGAACATCATCTTCCGGGTACATTAAATATGTGCTTTGAAGGTATTGAGGGTGAAAGCTTATTGCTTTTACTTGATGCAAAGGGTATTTGTGCATCAAGCGGTTCTGCTTGCACAAGTGGCAGTCTTGATCCTTCGCATGTTCTTCTTTCGATAGGTGTGCCGGTTGAAATTGCTCACGGTTCGTTAAGGCTTTCAATCAGTGAATATAACACTATGGAACAAATGGACCACATTGTTGAATCGGTTCCGGTGGTAGTTGATTACCTTCGTTCTATATCTCCCGTTTGGGAAAAAATCAAAAAGGAGGAAAATAAATAATGGCTCTCTATTCAGAAAAAGTAATGGACCACTTTACAAATCCGCGAAATGTTGGTAAAATTGAAAATGCTGACGGTGTAGGTGAAGTTGGTAACGCTAAGTGCGGCGATATAATGAAAATGTATATTAAGGTAAGTGATGACGGAATTATTGAAGATGTTAAGTTTAACACTTTCGGTTGCGCGTCTGCTATTGCTTCAAGTTCTATGGCTACTGAAATGATTAAAGGCCAGCCTATTGATAAAGCATTGGAGCTTACTAATAAAGCAGTTGTTGAAGCACTTGACGGTTTGCCTCCTGTAAAAATTCATTGCTCAGTATTAGCAGAAGAAGCAGTTAAAGCTGCTGTAAAAGATTATTATGATAAAAAAGGCATAGAATACGACCACGCAAAGTTTGCAAGCGTTGACTGTGCAGAGTGCGGAGTACACAACTAATATGATTACTGATATTCAGCAAGAGATAATTAAATTAAAAAAAGAAAAGGATATTTGCATCCTTGCACATTGCTATCAATCACCGGAGATATTGGAAGTTGCCGACTTTGTCGGTGACTCCTTTGCTCTTTCTGTTGAAGCTTCAAAAGTTAGTAACAAAATCGTTATTATGTGCGGTGTTCGCTTTATGGCTGAAACTGTTAAGATATTATCACCGGATAAAACTGTTTATTTGGCAAACCCCGATGCCGGATGCCCTATGGCAGAAATGATGGATAAGGATGTAATTTCACTTGTGAAAGAGCAGTATCCTGATTATACGGTTGTAGCATATATTAACACCACAAGTGAGCTTAAAACTATTTGTGATGTATGTGTTACATCTTCATCTGCTTTGAAAATCTGCAAGCAAATAGAAAATGATAATATTCTTTTTATACCTGATTGCAATCTTGGCAATTGGATTTCAAAGCAACTTCCTGAAAAGAATTTTAAGCTTTTAAGCGGTGGTTGCCCAACTCACGCAAGAATGGGTGAACGCGATGTTGAAAAAGCAAAGAAAGCTCATCCTAATGCACTTTTTCTTGTTCACCCTGAATGTGTACCTGATGTAGTTAAACATGCCGATTATGTGGGTTCTACAACCGGTATTATGAATTTTGCCAAGGAAAGTGATGCAAAGGAATTTATTATCGGCACTGAAAACAGTATAGTTACCCATCTTCAAATGTCTTGCCCGGATAAAATGTTTTATCCTTTATCTAAAGATTGCGTTTGCCATAATATGAAGGCAACCACACTTGTTGATGTACTTAATTGCTGTAAGGGTACTTTTGGTGAAGAAATTACTCTTGATGAAGAAACATATATCGGTGCAAAAAGATGTATTGATGAAATGATAAGGCTTGGTTAAATGAGTAAAAAATGTATTATCGCAATGAGCGGTGGCGTTGATTCCAGCGTTGCCGCTTTTTTAATGAAAGAAAACGGATATGAATGCATCGGCGCAACAATGAAACTCTATGATAATGAAGATATTGGTATCAATAGGGAAAAGACTTGTTGTTCGCTTGATGATATTGAAGATGCCAGAGCGGTTGCAAGGCGTCTTTCAATGCCATATTATGTGTTCAATTTTAAAGATGAATTTGAAGAAAAAGTAATAAATAAGTTTATAAAAACATACGAAAACGGCGGTACACCTAATCCTTGTATTGATTGTAACAGGTATCTTAAGTTTGAAAAGCTTTTTCAGCGTATGTATGAGCTCGGGTTCGACTATGTGGTTACGGGCCATTATGCAATTGTTGAGGAAAAGGACGGCTGGTTTTATTTAAAAAAGGGTAAGGATGATACTAAAGACCAAAGTTATGTACTATATTCACTTACTCAAAGTCAGCTTTCACATATAAAGTTCCCGTTGGGCAAATATTCAAAGGTTGAAATTCGTAAAATTGCCGAAGAACAGAGATTTTTGAATGCCCGCAAGCGTGACAGTCAGGATATTTGCTTTGTTCCTGACGGCGACTATGCTAAATTTATTGAAAATTATTTAGGCAAAACATATCCGGACGGTGATTTTGTTGATATTAACGGTAATGTTATCGGCAGACACCACGGAATTATCAGGTATACAAACGGGCAGAGAAAAGGACTTGGAATTGCTTTTGGTAAGCCTATGTATGTTGCAGATAAAAATATTGAAAAAAATACTGTTACTTTGTGTACAAACGATGAGCTTTTTTCAAGTGAAGTTAATGCTGTTGATTTTAACGCCCTTGTTCCTAATCTTTCGAGTGAGTTTAAATGCAAGGCGCGTGTAAGATATAATATGAAAGAGCAGGGCGCAACCGCTTATGTTAACGGTGATAAGCTTAAAGTGGTTTTTGATGAGCCGCAAAGGGCAATTACTAAAGGCCAAGCAGTAGTTTTGTATGATGATGATATTGTTATCGGCGGGGGAACTATTGTATGAATGGGGAAAACACTTGCTATAAGCAATCCGTAACCGCAGTAGTTATTCGCGCCGGAAAAGTTTTGCTTGCAAGGCATACATATGGTGCCGGTAAAAATATGCTTATTGTTCCCGGAGGATATTTAAACAAAGGCGAAACACCTGAACACGCAGTTAAAAGAGAATATTTGGAAGAAACAGGCGTTTTGATAAATCCAAAGGATATTATAGCTGTCAGATTTAATCTTAAAGATTGGTATGTGGCTTTTTCAGCCGATTATGTCAGCGGGCAGGAGCATTCTGATAACGATGAAAACAGTGAAGTCGTTTGGCTTGATGTGGATGTTGCCCTTAAAAGAAATGATGTACCGCAACTTACCAAGAAGCTTATAGAAGCTGCATTAAATGAAAATAAAGCATTCAAAAAAGTTGATTTCGTCAGCAGAGAAAATCATGGCACTTATTCACTTTATACTAAATGAATATACAATATATTGGTGTAAAATTAAAATAACAACTATATTTGTAAACACTTGACTTGTTGATTTTTTTACTAAAATAATGATGAAACTATGAAAAATAACTTCAAAAAGCTTCAATGTTTACAATTTGTTCATAAAATACCACCATTTCTGTATATTTTTTTGTTGAAATTTAATATCTTTAATGGTATACTACTAGTAGACTTATAAGGGGGTAACTGCCTTGACTAAAGAAGAAAAACAAGCAAAGAAACTTGCCAAAAATGAGGCAAAAACTGAAAAGAAAGAAGCTAAAGCCGAAAAGGCAAATGCTAAATATAAAGCAAAGGCTGAAAAGAAACACGCTAAGGCTTACGCAAGCTTTGTAAAAGATACTGAAAAGAAAAATGCAAAGCTCCAGGCTAAAGCTCAAAAGGACGGAAAGGAATTTATTCCTATCGCAATTCCTGATGCTGATGAATTCCAATCAAAGAAGGAAATCAAGGCAGCAAAAGCAACTACTAAAGCATATGGCAAATATGTTAAAAAGTTAGAGAAAAAGAACTCAAAAGCTGAAAAGAAATGTGCGAAAAAGGGTAAGCCTTTTGTTCCGGTTCAAATTCCTACTGAAGAAGAATTTGCAAATTCATCAACAGGCAGCCAAAATAAAGCCGGAAAGATTATTCTTATGATAATTCTTCTCTTACTCATTTGGTTCTTGGTTTATTTCATTATTATGTACATAAACACAGCGTATACAGCTCCTGTTGTTGAAGAAACAACTGTTGCTGAAGAATCTAAGGCACCTGCTGTGTATGACCTTTATTCAAACCCACACGAAATCACAACAACTCCTGATTATAGTGTTGATGAAGCTAAGCGTTTACTTAAGCAAACAATTCACGATAATTGGAAGCAAATCGGTTATAGCTCGGATGTATCATCTAGTGCTATTTCATTTAATAACAGTGTTAAAACTGTAAACGGTGCTGATTGCTATATGTTTACCTGCTCCGGTAAGCAGTACGCAGTTGCTGTTAAGCTTTCTGCTGTATATGTTGTAAATAACGGCGAGTATACACCGCTTTCATTTGCTAATACTGAAATCTTATTCGACTAAAAGTTTTTAGGCTGTTGCAATTTTGCAACAGCCTTTTTGTATAATAAAAGAGCCAAGCTTTTAAAGCTTGGCTCTTTTAAATTATATTTATCAAAATTCTACTTTTTGCGGAGCACCGCCGTTTTCTCTTGATTCATCTGCAAGATAAACAGCAAGGTGGCCTGCAACGCTGTCAAAAATTGATGTGCAGGCAAGGCTTGGCTTTTCACCTTGGATGAATTTTACAAAGTCTTCCGCAAGCTTTTCATCTCCGCCGCCGTGGCCGCCGTATGCACCAACCATATCACCGTTAACATTAAGGTCAACTTCTTCAATTTGGCATTCGCCGTTGTGTGCATCAGGTGATGGGTCAATTGTTGAAACATAGAATTTTGATTCTTCAAAATTACCGTAAATTTCACCTTTTGTGCCGATAATATGAATTCTTCTCATCGGTTCGGATGAACCGCCAACCATATTATGTGTACCTGTTGCACCGTTTGCAAAATTGATAAGTACAGATTGATGGTCAACAACATTGTTATCGCATTTATACATACATCTTGCATATGGGCTGTCACTTTTCATAAGTGCAATTTTATCATCAATAGTTGGGTTTTCAATATCTTCAAGTGCATCCCAAACATAAAATGCCCATCTGTCAGGATGGTCTATGTATAATCTCTTTGTAGAATAAACACAAGTGTCAACAAGCGGGCAGTCTTTCATACAAATTGTGCCTGCGCCTTTCGGTGCATTTTCAGGTTTGAATTGATATTTACTGCCAAAAGAGGAAATTTGGGTTGGTTTAGTGTCACTCATCATCCACATAATAATATCAAGGTCGTGGCAACATTTTGCAAGAAGCATTGATGTGTGGCATTTATCTGAATTTGCCCATTTGCCCCTTACATATGATGTTGAAAGGTGATGATATGAAACATGCTCATTTGTTTGAATATTGATAATGTCACCAATATCACCGTTAACAATTCTTTTTTTAATTCCGTAATAAAAAGGAGTATATCTAAGTACATGGCAAATCATAACTTTAGAATTGTTTTTCTTTGCACAGTCGACAAGCTTTCTCATTTCTTCTTCATTTACGGCAAATGGTTTTTCAAGAAGCATATCATATCCTGCATTTAAAAGCGGAATAGATGTTTCAATGTGCTGTTCATCCATTGTACCGTTAATAATTGTGTCGGCAAGCTTACCTTTTTTTGCAAGCTCTTGCGCATTTTCAAAGCACATATCTTCTGAAAAGCCGAATTTTTCCATACAGTGCTTTCTTCTTACAGGGTTTGGGTCTGCAACGCCGACTATTTTTAATAACTCCGGATTAGTAAGTGCAAGCTTGCTGTAAACCATAGCTCTGTGGCCGGCACCTACAATTATTGCAGTAACAGGTGATTTGTTCATTTTTAATTACCTCAACTAACTTGTTTTTATTTAATATACACCTTAATTTACTTTATGTAAAGTGTATAAATAATTTTTTTTTAATTTGTTGACTTTATTCTATTAAGTATTATAATATATAAATTAGTAATAAATATAAGGTGGTAAGGTTTGAAATCATTATTAGTTTATCTTAAAAATTATGTTAAAGAGTCTGTGTTTGCACCTCTTTTTAAATTGCTCGAAGCTTCATTTGAACTTATTGTTCCGCTTGTTATTGCAGCAATTATTGATAAGGGTATTGCAAATAACAATACTTCGTATATATTAGGTAGATGCGGTATACTCGTTCTTCTTGCGATTGTGGGTATGGTGGCTGCAATCACAGCTCAATATTTTGCCGCAAAAGCTGCAACAGGATTTGGCAGGGAACTTCGTTCTGCGTTGTATCAAAAAATACAAACGCTTTCGTTTAATGAGCTTGATAACCTTGGTACATCATCGCTTATTACCCGTATGACTAATGATGCAAATACTGTTCAAAATGGTGTTAATCTTGTTTTAAGGCTGTTTCTGCGTTCTCCGTTTATAGTTTTCGGCGCTATGGTAATGGCATTTTTTATTGATGTTAAATGCGCACTTGTTTTTCTTGTGGCAATTGTTCTTTTATCAATCGTTATTTTTTCAATAATGGCTTATACTACACCGGGTTATAAAAAGGTTCAGTCAAACCTTGACGGTGTAACACTTATTACCAGGGAAAATTTTGAAGGTGCGCGTGTAATTCGTGCTTTCACAGGTGAAAATAACGAAATTGCTGAATTTAACAGGCGCAATTCTGCACTTTCAAATATGCAAAAAAGCGTCGGCAGAATATCTGCTTTGCTTAATCCGGTAACATATGTAATTATAAATATAGCTATCGTTATTCTCGTTTATTCCGGCGGTGTTAAAGTTAATATCGGCGATTTAACACAGGGGCAAGTTGTTGCACTTTATAACTATATGAGCCAAATACTTGTTGAACTTATAAAACTTGCAAATTTGCTTGTTACTATTACAAAAGCCCTTGCTTCAGCAGACAGAATTAAGAATGTATTTGAGCAAAAATCAACACTTGAACATAATTTTAATGATAAAAAGTCGAATTCTTATATTGAATTTGATAATGTATCACTTAAATATCGCAATGCCGGTGATATGTCACTTATAGATATTAGCTTTAAAGCTGATAAGGGTGATGTTATCGGTATTATCGGCAGTACCGGTTCGGGTAAGTCAAGCCTTGTATCACTCGTGCCGCATTTTTATGATGCCACAAAAGGTACTGTTTATGTTAATGGAAACGATGTTAAATCGTTAAATGATGATGAATTAAGAAACAAAATCGGTTTTGTTCAGCAAAAGGCAGTTCTTTTTAAAGGCACTGTTCGCGATAATATGAAATGGGGCAAAAAAGATGCTACTGATGCCGAGATTATCGAAGCGCTTAAGCTTGCACAGGTTTATGATACTATTGTTGAAAAAGGCGGCCTTGATTTCTTTATTGCACAGGGAGGTGCAAACCTTTCAGGCGGACAAAAGCAACGTTTATCCGTTGCCCGTGCGCTTGTAAGAAAGCCTGAAATTTTAGTTCTTGACGATTCGTCATCGGCACTTGATTTTGCAACCGAAGCACGACTTCGCGAAGCTATTTATTCGCTTGATTATAACCCGACTGTATTCATTGTTTCACAAAGAGCATCATCGGTAATGAGTGCTGATAAAATTATTGTTCTTGATGATGGAAAATGTGTAGGTATGGGTACACACAGCGAACTTCTTAATTCCTGTGAGGTATATAAAGAAATTTATGTATCTCAATTCGGAAAGGAGGAAGCATAATGGCTGATAAGAAAGTTAAAAACAAAAGCGTACTTAAAAAAGTCTTTTCATATATCGGTAAATATAAGTATTATTTGATTTTATCTATGCTTTTTGCCGCCGTTACAGTCGGCCTTACTCTTTATGCTCCTATCTTGGTGGGCCACGCAATTGACTGCATAGTAGGTAAAGATAATGTTGATTTTGATTTAATGAAATCAATTCTTATCAAAGTTGCGATTATAGTTATAGCTACTGCGATTATCCAATGGCTGATGAATGTTTGCAATAACAAAATAACATATAATGTATCACGCGATTTGCGTAAAAAGGCATTTGAAAAAATTGAAGTTCTTCCTTTTTCATATATTGATACTCATTCAAAGGGCGATATAGTCAGCCGAGTAATTACTGATGTTGACCAGCTTTCAGACGGACTTTTAATGGGATTCACTCAATTTTTTACAGGTGTTATCACGATTATAGGCACGCTCGCATTTATGCTTAGCGTAAATGTGTTTATAACAATAGTTGTAGTAATTGTTACACCTCTCTCGTTTTTTATTGCCAGATTTATTGCTAAAAAAACATTTAATATGTTTTCTCTTCAAACTAAAACCCGTGGTGAGCAAACAGCTTTTATTGATGAAATGATTTCAAACCAAAAAGTTGCCGATGCCTATTCAATGGATGATGAAAATAAAAAACGCTTTGATGAAATAAATGATGATTTGGCGAAATATTCGCTTAAGGCTACTTTCTTTTCATCAATTACAAACCCTGCAACAAGATTTGTAAACAGTATTGTTTATGCCGCCGTTGCATTATTTGGTGCTATAATGGCTGTTAAGGGTAATATAACAGTTGGTATTCTTTCTTGCTTTTTATCATATGCTAATCAGTATACAAAGCCTTTTAATGAAATAAGTTCGGTTGTTACAGAACTTCAAAATGCAATGGCTTGCGCCTGTCGTGTGTTTGAACTTATTGAAGAAACACCTCAAATACCTGACAGCATCGACGCAAAAGAACTTTCAAATGTTAAGGGCGATATTGACATTAGCAATTTGTATTTTTCATATAATCCTGAAAAAGAACTTCTTAAAGATGTAAATGTATCTGTTACTTCCGGCAAAACTGTTGCTATTGTTGGCCCTACCGGTTGCGGAAAAACAACACTTATAAATCTTTTAATGCGCTTTTATGACCCAAATTCAGGTTCTGTAACAGTTGACGGAGTAAATACTCAAAATATTACCCGTCAGTCACTCAGGCAGAATTTTGGTATGGTTCTTCAGGATACTTGGCTTAAAAGTGGCTCAATTGCTGATAATATTCGCTTGGGCAAACCTGTTGCAACATACGAAGAAATAGTAGAAGCCGCTAAAAAAGCTCACGCTCATTCATTTATCAAGCGTTTGCCTGACGGCTATAATACCAAAATAGGCGAGGACGGCGGTTCACTTTCACAGGGGCAAAAGCAACTTCTTTGCATTACGCGTTTAATGCTATGTCCACCGCCTATGCTTATTCTAGATGAAGCTACATCATCAATTGATACAAGAACCGAAATCAGAATTCAAAAGGCATTTAATACGCTTATGAAGGACAGAACTACTTTCATAGTAGCACATCGCCTTTCAACTATTCAAAATGCGGACTTGATTCTGGTTATGAATAACGGTAATATAATTGAGCAGGGAACTCACGATTCCCTATATGCACAAAAAGGTTTTTATTATAATTTGTATAATTCACAGTTTCCAAAAGCTTGATGTTTGAGGAGGATAATTTATGAAAATTACTATCATCGGTGCAGGTAAACTTGGTGTTATGCTTGCAAAAACGCTGACAGCTGAAAATCACGATATAACTGTTATCGACATTAACGAAGATAAAGTTGAAAAGCTTGCTGAAATGCTTGATGTTCAAGGTGTCGGTGGCAGCGCAACACATTATAATGTGTTAGAAGAAGCTGATATGAAGAATTGTGACTTACTTATTTGTACAACCCCTTCTGATGAAAAAAATATTTTGTCCTGCCTTATTGCAAGAAAAATGGGCGCAAAGCATACAATAGCCCGTGTAAGAAATCCTGAGTATTCGGCACAAATGAATTTTATGCGTGATGAACTCGGCATTTCGATGATGATAAATCCCGATTTTGCGGCAGCTCTTGAAATATTTCGCATTTTGCAATTTCCGTCAGCTTCTACCGTTGAGTCGTTTTCTCACGGCAGAATACATATGGCAGGTTTGAAAGTTTCTGAAACAAGCCTTTTGGCTAATCGCAAAATAAGTGAAATTCCAAATAAATTTATCAACTCTTTCATTATTTGTGCGGTTTGCCGCGGGGATGATGTATTTATTCCAAACGGTGATTTTATTATTTTACCCGGTGATATTCTTCACATTACCGGCTCGCATCACGATTTGGGAAAAATAGTTAAGGAACTTATAGCTAAAAAATCAACTAATGTAAAAAGCGTAATGCTTATAGGCGGTTCAAGAATTTCAATTTATCTTTGCAATATGCTTACAGCTTCAGGCAAAGATGTAGTCGTAATTGAAAAAAATAAGAATAATTGCGATAAGCTTTATGAACATTGCCCTAAAGCTACAATAATAAACGGTGACGCCGGTGATTATGAACTTCTTGCGGAAGAGGGTATTGATAAGGTCGATGCAGTTGTTACTTTAACTGATACCGATGAAGTCAATTTCCTTGTTTCAATGTATAGTGAAAGTATTGGCGTTCCTAAAAATATCACAAAAATTAACAATCAAAATTTAAGCCGAATGCTTACAAAAATGGGTATGGAATCATATGTTAATATTTCTGAAATAACAAGTGATATTATTACCCAATATGTAAGAGCAAGGTCAAGTGTAAGTTCATCAAATATGAAAACACTTTACAAGCTTGTAGATGGTAAAATTGAAGCTATTGAATTTGCGGCCGGCAGGGACATCAAGTTTTTAAATAAGCCTATTTCAACTCTTAAAATTAAAAAAGATATTTTAATAGCGGCAATACAGCGTAAAAATAAAACTATATTCCCAACAGGCTCTGATGTTATCAAAGAAAACGACAGAGTTATTATTGTTTCAAAAGATACAAAAATATATAGTTTAAACGATATTTTATCGTAAGGAGCAGCGTATGAATTATAGGTCTGTTTTTTATGTTCTTGGTAAAATTATGAATATTTTAGGCCTTTTGATGCTTTTGCCGCTTTTTGTTTCGGTTTATTATAATTTGCAGGGTTTTCAAGAGGCTGATTATATATCTTTCGTTATTCCCATTGCACTGTTGCTTTTCCTTGGCCAATTATTAAAGTTTTTTAAGCCACAATCGGTTAAAATTTATGCACGCGAAGGTTTGGTTATATGCGGCTTGGGTTGGATACTTGTGTCACTGTTTGGTTCACTTCCGTTTATTATAAGCGGCGCAATTCCTAATTTTGTTAATGCTTTTTTTGAAACCACATCAGGTTTTACCACCACCGGTGCAACTGTATTAAATGAAATTGAATCTTTGCCTAAATCGATTCTTTTTTGGCGCAGTTTTACTCACTGGATTGGCGGAATGGGTATACTTTCATTTCTTATTGCAATTGTTCCTAAATCAAACAGCAATTCAATGTATGTTATGAAAGCTGAAGTTCCGGGCCCAATGGCAGGTAAAGTTACACCTAAAATATCTGAAAGTGCAAGGTCACTTTATATAATTTATTCTGTTATGACTGTTGTTCAAATTTTGATTTTGTTTTTCGGAACAAGGATAACAGGCAAAAACTTAAGACTTTTTGACAGTGTTGTCACTTCATTTGCAACTGCCGGTACAGGAGGTTTCAGCGTACTTAATGATTCAATTTTAGGGTATCACAACAAGTTTGTAGAATGGGTATGCGTAGTTTTTATGTTCCTTTTCGGTGTTAACTTTAATTTGTATTTCTTTTTGCTTACTAAAAAATATAAGGAAGCTTTTAAAGATGAAGAATTTAGAACATATGTAATTATTAACCTTACATTTATAATTTTAATTACTCTTAATATTATGGGTTCATATTCTAATGTTTTTGATGCAATTCGTGATTCTTTTTTTGCTGTTAACACTTGTATGAGTACAACGGGATTCGGTACAGCCGATTTTGATATGTGGCCTTCATTTTCTAAAATATTGCTTTTGGTTTCTATGTGTATCGGTTGCTGTGCCGGTTCAACAGGCGGAGGTATCAAAGTTTCAAGAATTGTACTTTATACCAAGCAAATTTTCCGTGATTTAAGGCTTTCAACCCGCCCTAACACAGTAATCAAAGTTAGGATGAATAAAAGAGTAGTTGATGCAAAAGTTCTTCGTGGTGTTGATGTTTATTTAATCATTTATGTTGCTTTGCTGATAATTTCAACCTTATTTTTATCAATGTTTGAAAATTGCAGTATAACAACTTGTTTTTCAGGTGTTGTTGCTTGCTTTAATAATATAGGCCCGGGGCTTGAGGCACTCGGCCCAACTAAAAATTTTGAATTTTTAAGTTTACCGTCTAAAATAGTTTTAATTATTGATATGCTTGCAGGCAGGCTTGAACTTTTCCCGATAATAGTTCTTTTTTCACCGGTTACTTGGAAAAAGGCAAAATAATAAATGATATAACCACTGACTTGTTCGTTTATTTATTGAATAGGTCAGTGGTTATTTTTTTATAATATTATCAGTTTTTTAGTTATTTTTGAAAGGTTTTCTCTTCCTCTTGGTGAAATATAAAGCAAATCTTCAATTCTTATTCCAAATTTATTCGGTATGTAAATTCCGGGTTCAATTGATGTTACATTGCCTATTTCATAAGTGTCTTTGCTTCTTGGGGATGCGTTATATCCCTCGTGTATGTCAAGTCCTACTCCGTGTCCTAAGCTATGCCTGAAATATTTTGCCATATCTTTTTTATCTAAAACATCATAAGCTTTTTGGTACACATCTGCACATTTTTGCCCTGCGCTTAGTGCTTTTATTCCTTCAAGCTGTGCTTTTAAAACAAGCTCGTACGCTTCTTCCATTTCATCGGTTGCATGGTCTATTGCAATTGTTCTTGTCATATCCGAATGGTAACCCTTATATGTTGCACCGAAATCAAAAAGGACAAAGTCACCTGCTTGCACTTTTCTGTCACTCGGTGTACCGTGTGGCATTGATGTGTGTGTACCGGTGAGAAGAATTGTATCAAAGCTGACTTTTTCAGAGCCGTTTTTTGCCATTATGTAATCAAATAAAGATGCAAGTTCTTTTTCTGTTTTTCCTGCTTTAACTTCATTTAATAACTCTAAAAATGATTTTTCGGCAATATTATTTGCTTCTTTCATAAGCTCAATTTCAAAAGGCTCTTTTTTATTTCTCAAAAGCATCAATTCGTGGTTTAATTCAACAAATTCACATCCGCTGAACTTTTGCGTATATGTTTTATATTGAAGAAGTGAAATTGCCTCATTTTCATATAAAAGCTTTTTTATGTTTTCTTTTTCAATTATTTCTTTTGCAGTATCACTAAATGATGTTTTTATTTCAATAACTTTAACACCTGTTTTTTGTGCATTTATTTGCGCAATTTCCGTGTAGCGTGAGTCAACAATGTGATAAGCACTTGCCCCTTTTGTAACGATAATTACACCCTCACTCGGCGAAAATGAACATATATAATGCATATTGCTTTCGTTAAACAGGATTATAGCATCGCATTTTTTATCATTTACTAATTTAGCAACTTTTTCAATATTTATATACATTTTATTACCTACTTTCTTACTCATTTATGATAATCTCATTTTTGTTTAAAGTCAATATTTATAGTGATTATTGACAAAGTTAAATTGATGTGTTATCGTTTTACTATATTTAATAATTTGCGTATTTAGGAGAATTTTATGGAAAAATACTTGATTAACCCAAATCATAAAGTGAGTAAAATCAACAAGGATATTTATGGTCATTTTTCAGAACATCTCGGCAGATGCATTTATGAGGGTATTTTCGTCGGCAAGGATTCTAAAATTCCTAATGTGAACGGAATGAGAATTGATGTTGTAAATGCGCTTAAAGATATGGGCATACCTGTTTTAAGATGGCCGGGCGGTTGCTTTGCAGATGAATACCATTGGAAAGACGGCATAGGTGATTTATCTAACCGTAAAAAAATGGTTAATACTCATTGGGGCGGTGTTGTTGAAGATAATTCATTCGGTACGCACGAATATTTTGAACTTTGCCGCCAGCTTGGTTGTGATACTTACATTAACGGTAATGTGGGTTCCGGCACAGTTGAAGAAATGAACGAATGGGTTGAATATATGACTTTTGACGGGGTATCGCCAATGGCTGAACTTCGCAAGAAAAACGGTCAGGAAAAGCCTTGGAAAATTAAATATTTCGGTGTAGGAAACGAATCTTGGGGTTGCGGCGGAAATATGGACCCTGAATATTATGGCTGCTTATATAAGAGATATAATACATATGTGCGTGATTATGACAGTGCAAATAAAATAAAGCGCATTGCCTGTGGCCCTAATGTTGATGATTATCACTGGACAAGAGAGGTAATGGATAAAGTAAAGCATTATGCACAGGGTATATCACTGCATTATTATACTGTTCCCGGGGATACTTGGGAACATAAAGGTTCAGCTACTCAATTTGATACTAAAGAATATTATAAAACTATTGCAAAAGCATACAGAATTGAAGAACTTATCAATAATCATATTGCTGTTATGAATTCAATTAACCCACAGCAGTGGGTACAGCTTATTGTTGATGAATGGGGTACTTGGTATGATGTTGAACCTGGAACTAATCCCGGATTTCTTTATCAGCAAAATACTATGCGTGACGCTATGGTTGCCGCATTAACGCTTAATATTTTTAATAAGCACAGCGACAGAATTATGATGGCAAATATAGCTCAAACCGTCAATGTACTTCAGGCAATGATTTTGACCGATGCCAAAAAAATGGTGTTAACACCTACATATTATGTATTTAAAATGTTTAAAGAACATCAAAATAATATGCTTCTCGGCTCGTTCATTACATCTGATACTATTGAATCTAAAGAAGCAAAAAGGTCCTGTCCTATGCTTATAGAATCGGCTTCAATAGATGAAAACGGTGTAATTTATTCTACAATTGCAAATGTGTCAGATAAAAAGCCGGCTAAAATTAAATGCCAAATTGCCGACAGAAAGATTAAAAGCATTAAAGCTGAAATTCTTTGCGGTGATATACATGATAAAAACGATTTTGAAAATGGCGATAATGTTAAAATTGAAGAATTTACTGATTTCAGGCAGCTAAAAGACGGATTCACAGCTACACTTCCTGCTTGCAGTGTTGTTAAATTTATAATTGAATAATGAAAAAATGTAAACGCTGCCTGCTTCTTGAAGCCGGTGAAAAAGCTTCATACAAAACTGTATCCGATTATATAGATAATCTTGATAATTCATTAAAGGTTGATGAAAAGCAGTATAAATTAAGACTTGAAAAGTGCAAAAACTGTGATTATCTGATTTCCGGTATGTGCCTTAAGTGCGGCTGCTATGTTGAAATTCGAGCCTTGCTTAAAGATAAACATTGTGCCTGTTATGATAATAGATTATGGTGATAAGGTTAGGAAAATAAATGAAAAATAATTTGTCAAATTTTAATTTTGGTCTTGCTCTGTCAGACCACAAAAATAAAGACAGATTTACAAATAAATATTACGAAAATTCATTAGATGAAAATTATCCGATTAAGAATTTTAACGAGGTATCGGTAAATTCATCTAATCCAAATTTGAGCAGAAACGGGCATAGGCAGAGAATGAGGAGAACATATCTCCTCGGCGGAATGGAAAATGCACCTGACCACAATTTGCTTGAATTATTTTTATCAATAATCATTCCTCAAAAAGATGTAAAACAGCTTGCGTATGATTTGATTAACCGTTTCGGTTCGCTTGAAGGTGTGCTTAATGCCGATGCTAACCAGCTTATGAATGTCAGCGGTATCGGTGAGTCGGCTGCGGTCGGTATCAAAATGGTTGTGGAGTTAAACAAAAGAGTAATTACAAACAGAAATAAAAATGTTACCGACCTTAACTGTTCCGGCGAAGCGATTGCTTATTGTGCTAATCTTTTGAAGTATGAGAAAACCGAAAAATTATATATGATTTCGCTCAATAATGACGGTTCTATAATAAATCTTCATTTGATAGGTGAGGGTAATGCCAACACCGCTCCGTCAAATACCCGTGAAATTCTTGAATCTGCAATTATTGATAAAGCATCGGGTGTGCTGTTTACTCATAATCATCCCGGTGGTTCAAGTAAAGCTTCGGATGCAGATTTGAACTTTTCTGTTTCAATCGATAAACTTCTTCAAAGTGTTGATATTAACTTTATTGACCATATTATAATAGGTAATGATGAACCTTTTTCACTGCGTATGAGTTTTATGAACGATGAATGGTAGTTCAGACTGTCGATAAAGCGGCTAAAGCGCGCCTCGTCTAAAGAAATTCCGTGTTTGAATAAATTTTACAAAATTTATAATAAACACTCCATTCATTTCTCCTCTCCCCAAAAAGCTCACGCTTTTCGAGGACCCCGAAATTAAATTAACCTTTTTACTTCCATTGCAAAGTAAGGTGGGTGCAACTTGTTACACTCGAAGGGATTGTGAAAAAACGGCTTGGACATCGAGTTCAAGCCGTTTTTGGCGCTTGTCGTATTTTGCTCGGGGGCAGTACCGTCGTACAGCTCCCGCTCGCAAAATACGAAATTTATCTCACTTTCTCGAAGTCTCCCAGCGTGTAGAAATTTATAATTTAACTTTTTCTACACGCTGACCTGTTTGCAAATGCAAACAGGTTTTGTTTTGTTGTTATAAAAACTTTGCTGTTTTTATAACATAAATTTACAATATTGCTATATTATTTTTAATAAAAATATGTTATACTATATTTTGTTTTAAACTACAATGCTTCGGTGATTATGATGAACGATAATAACAATATCGAAAATAATGATGTTAACGGCAATAAGAAAAAATCAATAAAGTTAATCGTGCTTTTTTTGATTATATTTGCTTTGCTGTTTGCAGGTGTGTATTTTGGAATGGCAATTTGGCAAAAAAATGCACAAACACCTGATGATACAAGCAATGTAACCGTAACCCAAAGCGCTGAAAAAGCAGTTGAAAACCCTATTGATTTTGCAAAACTTCAAAAGCAAAATGACGAAATATACGCATACATCAAAATTGACGATACCAAAGTTGACTGCCCGATAGTTCAAAGCGGCAGTGATGACGCATTTTATTTAAGGCACAAGGCGGAAGATAAATCTTGGTCTGCAAGCGGTGCAATTTATACCGAAGTAGCAAACAGCAAGGATTTTGATGATTTTGTAACGGTGATTTACGGGCATAACGGCTATTCCGATACTTTTTTCACCACACTTCACTATTTTGAAAAAGAGGAATTTTTTAATTCGCACCCGTATTTTTACATTTACACCCCGAAAAGAAAGCTGACTTATCAAGTTATTTCCGCTTTTAAATATGACAACCGCCATATACTTAACAGTTTTGATTTTAACAAGGAAGCATCAATTAAAGAATGGCAGGATACAATCACAAATCCAACATCAAGTTTAAAAAATGTGAGGAAAAATCTTGATGTACCGCTTAGTATTAACAGCAAAATCGTAGTTCTTTCAACCTGCATTACAAACCAGAGAAACAACAGATATTTAGTCTGCGGAGAATTAGTAAAAGATGAAAAAACCAATTGACCCGAATTTAGACAATATTATTGACGATATAATATCACCTGATAATTATGAAAATGCGGATAATGCCGAACCGTCTTTAAACAAAGCCGATTTAAAAGACGATAATGAAATCAACTTTTCATTTACCGGCAGTGCGGATGTTCCCGAAAAAAAAGATTTGAACCGCCAAAAATCAGGATTTGAAATTGAAGCAAAAAGCGGCGGAGAATATCATCATTCCCACCATCATTCATCAGGTGAACACCGCCATTCTTCAAGTTCTCACCACTCCCACCACCATAAAAAGAAGAAAAAATTGAGCATTCCGGCAAAGATAGGAATTTCTGCTCTTTCAATAATATTAGCAGTGGTGATTGCATTTGCAGGCACTTTTGCCTACCTTGAAACAAGAGGTAAAAGCGAGCTTAAAGATACCGGCGGGCAAACAGAATATCAAGAAACAATTGAATATAAAGGTAACAAATATGTTTATAACAGTGATGTTGTGGCAATAGCGTTTTTGGGTGTTGATAAAAGAGATTTAGGCCTTGAAAACGGAGCAGTAGGCACCGGCGGCCAGGCTGACGCCGATATTTTGCTCACTGTTAACACAAAAACCGGCAAGGCAAAAGCTATCGCAATCCCGCGTGACACCATGGTTGATGTTGATTTATACAGTGAAAGCGGAATATTTTTAAGAAGTGAAAAAATGCAGCTTTGCCTCAGCTTCGCTTACGGTGACGGTAAAAACAAATCGGCACAAAATGTTACAACTTCAATAAGTCGTATACTTTACGATGTGCCTATCACAAAATATTTTGCGCTTGACCTTAACGGCATTGCCCCGATAAACGATTCAATCGGCGGAGTTACCGTTGACTCACTTTATGATTTTAAAGATTTGGGAATTAAGCAGGGCGATAAAATTAAACTTAAAGGCGATATGACCGAAAAGTATGTTAGGCAAAGAGATATGGATACAATAAATGCCTCGCTTAACAGAACTGCAAGGCAGGTTCAGTACATCAAAGCTTTTGCTTCGCAGGTTATTCCGGCTGTAACACAGGATTTCAGCGTGGTAAACAGACTTTATGACACCGCAAGCAAGTACAGCACTACAAATCTTTCACTTTCAAATGTAACATACCTTGCCTCACTTATGCTTTCAAAGGGCATTACAAATTTTGACACAACCACTATTGAAGGCACAATGAAAGAAAGCACCAAAAAAGACTATGCAGATTATGTTTATGCAGAGTTTTATCCTGATGAGGATAAGCTTATGGAATTAGTGCTTGATACATTTTATACAAAACAAAATTCTTAATACTATCAATCAAATTTTTATATAATCCCTCATTGTGAGGTTTATTATATATATTACTTAAAGCTTACATTGTAAGCGGAAAGGCTGTAAGTTATGAATAAAGAAACTAAAAAAATGCTTTCTTTAAATGCCACTAAAATCAGGATTGGCATTATTGAAGGCACTCATTCGGCAAAAGCAGGGCACCCGGGTGGAAGTCTTTCATCTGCTGACTTGTTTTCATATCTCTACTTTGCTGAAATGAAAAATCTTGACCCAAAAAATCCTAAGGCTGAAAACCGTGACAGATTTGTTCTTTCAAAAGGTCATTGCGCTCCGGGCCTTTACAGTGCGCTTGCACTTAAGGGATATTTTCCGTTTGAAGATTTAAAAACTCTTCGCCACATCGGTTCATACCTTCAAGGGCATCCTAATATGAATACCGTACCGGGTATTGATATGTCAACAGGTTCACTCGGCCAGGGTATCAGCGCCGCCGCAGGTATGGCAAAAGGTGCAAAATATTTGAATGAAGACATCAATGTTTACACCCTTTTAGGTGACGGTGAAATTGAAGAAGGTCAGGTTTGGGAAGCAATGATGTTTGCAAGCCAGTACAAGCTTGATAACCTTTGTGTTATAGTTGATGTTAACGGACTTCAAATTGACGGTAAATGCGAAGATGTAATGAACGCAGAACCTATTGATAAAAAAATGGAAGCTTTCGGCCTTAATGTAGTTAAAATTAACGGTAATGATTTTGACGAACTTGAAAAAGCATTTGATGAATTCCACAAAAATATGGGTTCGGGAAAGCCATTCGGTATTATTATGAAAACCGTTAAAGGCTTGGGTGTATCATATATGGAAAATCAAGTTGGTTGGCACGGTAAAGCTCCTAATGATGAAGAATATGAAATTGCAATGAATGAGCTTAATGCCAAGCTTGCAGAAATTGAGGAGGCGTAATTATGGCAGAAATCAAAAAAATAGCAACTCGTGAAAGCTATGGTAATGCACTCAAGGAATTAGCAGGCGAAGGTGCTGACAAACTTGTTGTATTAGACGCTGACCTTTCAGCAGCAACAAAAACAGGAATTTTCAAAAAAGCATATCCGAATCGCCACATTAACTGCGGCATTGCAGAAGCAAATATGATGTGTGTAGCTGCCGGATTAAGCACAATGGGGCTTGTTCCTTTTGCTTCAAGCTTTGCAATGTTTGCGGCCGGCAGGGCTTTTGAGCAGGTTAGAAACACAATCGGATATCCGCACCTTAATGTTAAAATAGGTGCAACACATGCGGGTATTTCAGTTGGTGAAGACGGTGCTTCACACCAATGTTGTGAAGATTTTGCACTTATGCGTTCAATTCCGGGAATGGTAGTTATCTGCCCGGCAGATGATATTGAAGCAAGGCAAGCAGTTAAAGCAGCCTACAAATATGAAGGCCCTGTTTACCTTCGATTCGGCAGACTTGCAGTGCCTGTATTTCACAATGATGATTATAAATTTGAAATCGGCAAAGGCGAAGTTATCAAAGAGGGCAGCGATGTATCTATCATCGCAAACGGACTTATGGTTAATGAAGCAATTGAAGCAGGCAAAGCTCTTGAAGCAAAGGGCATCAATGCTGAAATCATTAACATTGCCACAATCAAGCCGCTTGATGAAGAACTTGTAATTGCATCTGCAAAAAAGACAGGTAAGGTTATCACCGTTGAAGAGCATAACATTATCGGCGGACTCGGCGAAGCAGTTTGCGCTTGCCTCAGCGAAAATTGCCCTACCCCTGTTAAGCGTATCGGTGTAAATGATGAATTCGGCCACAGCGGTCCTGCACTTGACCTTCTTAAGCAATTCGGCCTTTCGGCAGAACATATTGCAGAAGTTGCAGAAGAATTTGTAAAATAATCAATTATTCATAAAAAATCGAGCAGTCAAATGACTGCTCGATTTAGACTGAAACGACACCCCTTTTTATAAACTAAAAGGGGTGTCGTTTATTTTACACTGAATTTTGAACCTTTGCTTTCGGCAATTAAAGAAATCCCCTGCAAAATCACAAGCACGAATGCAAAAATGCGCATTGCGGTGGCAATTATTTCAAGTATGCTTGAAATTTCACGAAAAGATGTGAGAAGCTTTAAATTATTAAAATGTTTCATATTTTCACCCCTCAAGCAAAACTGCGTGGGCAATACCGGGGATTGGGTTACCCTGCTTGCTTGATGTGGGTGACATCAGCGCGCCGGTAGCCACAAAAAGCACTTTTTTCAAAATCCCCTTATCAATTTGCTTCATAATATGTGAACATAAAACACTTGCCGAACATCCGCAACCGGAACCGCCGGAATTTACATCCTGCTTTTTCAAATCATAAATAAGCATACCGCAATCTTTATGAAAACCTTTAAGTTTAATATTATGGTCTTTTTCAAGAAGTTCATAAAGAAGCTGTGTACCCGTATAGCCCAAATCACCCGTTAAGATTAAATCATAATCGCTCGGAGATGTTTTTGTATCTTTTAAAAAAGTGCTGATAGTTCTTGACGCCGCCGGTGCCATTGCCGCACCCATATTATTAGCATCGGTTATTCCGAGATCTGTAATAGTACCGATTTGAACAGCTTTAATTTTAATACCTTTTCCCGAATTTGAAACAACGCTGCTGCCCGCTCCCGTTACAGTCCACTGTGCAGTCGGCGGGCGCTGGCCACCGTATTCAAGCGGAAAGCGAAACTGCCTTTCACTTGAACAAAAATGGCTTGATGTTGCACAAACCACACAGTTTATCCCACCGTCAACAAGCATTGCCCCGGCAGAAAGTGAAAGTGCCATAGTTGAGCAAGCGCCGAAAAGGCCGATTGATGCAATTTCCAAATCTTTAAGTGCAAAGGCAGAGCCCATACATTGGTCAAGCAAATCACCGCTAAGCACAAAATCAACTGCACTCGGGCTTACATCGGCATTTGATAAGCTTCTGATTATTGCATCGTGAAGCATTGCCGATTCTGCAAGTTCATATGACTGCTGGCCCATAGTCGTATCTTCAAAAATCATATCAAAATCTTTTGCAAGCGGCCCTTCGCCCTCTTTTTTGCCGGCAACTCCGGCGTGGCCCACAATAATCGGCGGTTTATCAAAAACAACTGTTTTTCCGATTTTCTGCATAAAAAACACCTCGATTATATTTTAAACAGAAAATTGAAAAGTATTATTTAATATTAAAAAAACCGAGCTTCTTTAAATTGAAGCTCGGTTATAATTTATTTTAAAAGCCATTCAAGTACATTTATTTTTTGAACACCGTTATAATCGGCATTTGAAAAAACATCATCAAGTGTAAGCAAATATTTAGGGTAATTATCCTTTATTTTGCCAAACGGTGCAAGCTCTCTTTTCAATGTGTTTTCATCAAGTGTAGTTGCAGACACCTGATAGTATTCATATTTATTGTCATTAACTGATACAAAGTCAACCTCACCTGAATCTATCTCGCCGACATATACATTTTTGTATCTTCTTTTCAGTTCAAGATATACAATATTTTCAAGTATATGGCCTATATCGCTCTCGCTTGATTTTACAAGTGCATTGCGCATACCTACATCAACAACATAGTATTTACTTTGCGTTGATAAAAACTGCTTGCCTTTAATGTTGTATCTTCCTGCTTCATATATAAGCATTGAATCAACAAGGCCTTTTATATATTTATCAACTGTTTTTTGGTCAACACTTTTGCCTGCTGATTTTAATGTATTTGCGATTTTGGTAGGCGATATTTTGTTGCCTATACTGTGAAGTAAAAATTTTGTGACATTTTCAAGCGATACTGTATCCGCAATATTAAGCCTTCTTGCAATATCTTTATTAAGTATTGTATCAAAAATACCTTGTAAATAATCCTTTGAATCATCTGTAAAATTATTGTATTTTGTAATAAAAGGAAAAGAACCGTAATTTACATATAAATTAAATTTTTCTTTTAAGCTTAAATTACCATACTGTTCATCAAGACCTAAATTAAACTCTTTAAATGAGAGAGGAAGCATTTGGATTTCAACATATCGCCCTGATAAAACCGTTGCAAGTTCGCCTGACATAAAATATGCATTTGATCCTGTTATATAAACATCGCAATTATTTTTTATAAAAAGAGAATCAACGGCTTTTTCAAAATTTTTACAATGCTGAATTTCATCAAGAAAAATGTAATTCATTTCATCATTAAGTAAAAGAGGTGTGATATATTCATATAAAGCCTTTGCCTGCGTTAAATTTTCAAAAGCAAAATCTTCAAAATTGATTGATATAATCTGTTCTTTTTTTACCCCGCTTTTTAAAAGCTTGTTTTTATAAATTTCAAATAAAGTTGATTTTCCGCATCGGCGAACACCTGAAACAACTTTAATTATTTGCTTATCTTTCCATCTTTCAAGCCATTGCAAATATTCTGTTCTTTCAATAGTTTTCATATAACCACTCCTTACTTATCATTAGTATTATAATCTATAATTATTCACAAGTCAATAAGTTTTAGGAGCGTATTCCTAATTTTTAAAATGTTTAATATTTTTTAGGAATTCAATATTTCGATGTAAAATGTGTTATTTAATATTATAACCACTCTTTCATTACATCAGGATTTTTGAAAATTTCGTTAAGCTTTGTGATAAACGGTTTAACATCACCCAAATCAAATGCACGATGGTCAAATGCAAGTGTAAGCGGCATTACATTGCCGGCAACCACATTTCCGTTTTCGTCACAAACAGGCTTTTTTTGAATTGAGCCGATTGCAATTGCACAGGTTTGCGGCGGAATGATTTCAAGAAGTGTGCAAGCACCCTGCCAATCACGGCAGATTGAACCGAGGTTTGAAACAGTTATTGTTCCCTGCTCTATATCGTGCTTTGTGAGCCTGTCGCTTTCAGGGATTGAGTAATATTTTTTCTTTGCTTCGCCCTTTAAAGTTTTAACTTTGTGCTTACCTGTTTTTGAGCCTACAAGGCGGCAAATTGTTTGTGCAATTTTGCCCTGCTTAAGTCCTGTTAAAGTATTATCAAGTGATACTTCAAACATAACTTCGTTTAAATCCGTATTGTTTGCACGGCGGATAGTTTCTTTAATTGTGTCACGCATTTGGGACATACTTTTTTTATCCATATCGTGAATATTCAAAGTCATCATTTCACCATTGTGAAGAACGGTAGGCATTGAAATATTGATTTCCTTAAAAGTTTTAACTTCGCCGCGCACAAGCTTGCGATTAAAATAAATGTGTGAATTGACTTGCGGGCAGGCTTTAATTGCTTCTACAATTACACGCAACATAGCTGTGTTAACAGTGATTTTTTCTTCCTTCGGAATTGTGGAATTTATTTCTTTTAACACTCTCATAAATTCAGTTACTTCTGCATCATAAGTTGCACAGCAGTGCGGAATTGTTTCCCAGCTTTCAGCTGTCATATTTGATACAATTTTTCTTGCAATACCAAAATGTTCATCCTTAATAGTTGTTAATGTTTGTTTAGCCATAATGTTTATTCTCCTTAATATGTAAATTTCGTTGATATCAATTTAATGTGCCGATTTCCTTTCGGCTACAATTGCATTTTAATCCAAAAAGGCGAAAAAATCTATATACCGCACTTTACATTTTGAATCGCAACCGGCAGTTGCATCCCTTTATTTAAGCCACTTTCAGCCGTTTTGTTGAAATTTTGATATAAAAGATGTATAATTTGTTTATGAACAAAACCATATAAAAATGAAAGGTGATAAACATATGGAATGGGAATTCAACTTACCTGTAAAGCTTGTTTTCGGAAACGGAAAAAGGAAAGATATTGAAAAATATATCGATGAAATCGGTGGCAAAAACGGTGTGCTTGTTTGCGGAAAAAGCTTTGAAAAAAACGGTGTTGCAGATGAATTTGTAAAAATGAGCGGCGGTAAAATCAAGGCTGTTTTCAGCGATGTGCGCCCAAACCCTACTACCGATAATGTTGACGACTGTGTTAAAATTATGCGTGAAATTAAAGCTGATTTTGCAATTGCTCTCGGCGGTGGCTCACCTATGGATTGCTGCAAAGCTGCAAGTGCCATTGCAAAAGGAAATGACAAAATCAGATCATACCACAGCGAAGGCAAAAAGATAAACAAAGATGAAGCAATACCGATGATTGCAGTTACCACAACTTCGGGTACTGCAAGTGAAGTTACAAATATTTCTGTTTTAACCGATGTTGAAAAAAATCTTAAAAACCCGATGAACGACCCTGCAATGTATCCGAAAATTGCAATTATTGACCCTCAGCTTACACTTACAGTTCCGCCGCAGGTTACTGCATCAACCGGACTTGATGTTTTATCACACGCAATTGAAAGCTATTGGGCAACCATTCACCAGCCTGTTTGCTCCGCCTGTTCAATTTACAGCGCAAGGCTTGTTTTTGAATGGCTTGAAAAAGCATATCAAAACCCAAATGATTTAACGGCACGCGAAAAAATGGCAGAAGCGTCAATAGTTGCCGGCGTTGCTTTCAGCCATCCGCGAACCACCGGTTCGCACGCCTGCTCGTTTCCGCTGACTAATATTTACGGCGTACCGCACGGCGAAGCGTGTGCATTTACGCTTGATTACTTTTTGAAATTCAATGCAGCGCACGCTGATGATGACGGAAGAATAACCGCCCTTGCAAAAGACTGCGGATTTGAAAATGCGTACGAAATGGCTAATGAAATAACAGCTATGAAGAAAAGAATGAAAATGAGATGCACATTAAGTGAAATCGGCTGTACCACGGACGAGCAGATTGATGAACTTACGAAAAAAAGTATGTCAATGCTGATGACAAGAAACCCGATTACTTTAACCGAAAAAGACATCAAAGAAATGTATATAGCTTTGAAATAGCATTTATCCCTTTAGATTGAAATAAAATCTAAAGGGATTTTTTATAATTATTTAATTGACAAATAAAATTGATTGTGCTAATATGCGCTTAACAGGCGGGATTCGTCTGTTTGTACCTTGAAAATTTAATATTTTAACATTATATGCGTTTTATGCAAAGCTTTTCTTTATAGCGCCATGTGCCTGATTAGTCAGGATAACGAGGATAAAGAGTTATCGAAAATTCGGCGGATGCTCTTTCGTGCCACCTTAGCGCGTAACAAAAGCACAAAAACAAATGGCAACATTTGAACAAAAGCTTACGATAAGGGAATAATAAAGAAAAAATATCATATTTAATAATATAGAATAAAAAGCTGTAATAAATATTATTTCAGCTTAGTAAATGGAGAAAAGCTATGTGTGGAATTATAGGTTGCGTCGGATACGACGATGCAAAAAATGTATTGATTAAAGGACTTAAAGCACTTGAATACAGAGGATATGACAGTGCCGGAATTGCAGTATTAAATAACAATAAATGCGAAGTAACAAAATGCAAGGGCAGAGTTAACGCACTTGAAGAAAAAGTTAAAAGCATTACAGGCTCGGTAGGAATCGGACATACACGCTGGGCAACCCACGGAAAAGTAAGTGACAGCAATTCACACCCTCACAAATACGGAAAAGTAACGCTTGTTCATAACGGAATTATTGAAAACTACGAAGCGTTGCGTGACAGCCTGGGAGTTGAAAACGAATTAAAAAGCGAAACCGACAGTGAAATAATAGCAGTTTTGATTGACAGGCAATATAAAAAATATAAAAACTGCGAAAAAGCAATAATTGAAAGTGTAAAAATGTTACAAGGCACTTTTGCACTTGCAATTATTTTTGACGGTGAGGGCGATAAAATTTATGCAACACGAAATGTAAGCCCGATTGTTTGCTGCAAAAGTGAAAAAGGCTCACTTATCGCATCGGACATTATTGCAATAGGGCAATACAGTAAAAATTACTTTGTACTGCCGGAAATGACAATAGCAAAAATCACGCGTGACGACATTGAGATAAAAGATTTTGCAGGCAACAGCGTTTGCCCTGAAATATTAAAACTTGATTGGGATATAAACGCCGGTACAAAGGGCGGCTTTCCGTTTTATATGGAAAAGGAAATATGCGAACAGCCTGATGTTTTGCGAAAAACAATTAACTCACGAATAAAAAATTCCCTGCCTGATTTAAGCGAGGATAAAATCAGTGATGAGCTGTTTGAAAACTGCACCGATATTACAGTGATTGCCTGTGGCACAGCTATGCACGCAGGGTTAATAGGCAAGCATCTTATTGAAAACATTTGCGAAATACCAGTAAATGTTTATATGGCAAGTGAATTTATATATTCAAACCCTATTATTAACAAAAGCACTTTGGTTATTTGCGTTTCACAAAGCGGCGAAACAATTGATACGCTTGAAGCTTTAAAATATGCTCAAAAAAAGGGAGCAAAAAGCCTTGCAATAGTTAATGTAAAAGGCTCATCAATCGCAATGCAAAGCGATTATGTGATTTACACACAGGCAGGGCCTGAAATTGCGGTTGCTTCAACAAAAGCATACACTACCCAAGTTGCAATTTTTTATTTACTCACTGCAAGAATGGCTTATACTAAAAAGAAGCTGAATTATGAGGGTGTAACCAAATTTATTGATGAGCTTGCAAAACTGCCCGATGCAGTTGAAAACATAATTGCAAGAAAAGATGAAATTCACCTGCTTGCAAAAAAGCTGCTTGCAAGCGAGCATACTTTTATGATAGGACGAGGATTTGACTATCCGTCACTTCTTGAAGCTTCTTTAAAGCTAAAAGAAATATCATATATTCATTCGGAAGCATTTGCTTCAGGCGAGCTTAAGCACGGAACAATTGCGCTTATAAGCAAAGGTACGCCCGTAATTGCCTTAATGACTCAAAGATATTTGGCGGCAAAGCAAATTTCAAACATCAAGGAAGTAATGTCACGCAAGGCGGAGGTTATTACTTTCGCAAAAAAATCACTTGTTACAAAAGATATTAGCTGTGATTTTGTATTGCCGGAAATTGACGATGATTTTACCGCCGTGCCAAGTGTTGTTGCGCTTCAACTTCTTGCCTACTATGTTTCAAGCGATAAGGGGCTTGATGTTGATAAACCGCGAAACCTTGCAAAAGTTGTGACTGTTGAGTAAAATATAATCATAAAATCAAAAAGCTTTGCATACACGCATTGTTAAAAAATCAAGGAGAATTTATGCCATATTTATTTGCACATTTTAGGGAAAAATTAACTGTTGACGGGGAGCAGGTGTATTTTGCAGTAAGCAAAAACGGATATGATTACACCGCCGTTAATTCAGGCAAACCCGTAATCTCCTGTGACAAGGGCGAAAAAGGTTGCCGTGATATTGATATTATCAGATTAAAAGATAATTCATTTGTGATAATTGCCACCGACCTTTGCATAGTTAACAGAATGGATGAAAACCACAATGTTGATTGGGGCGACATATCGTCAAACGCAAGTAAATGCATATCCTTTTGGAAAAGTGATGATTTAATTCATTTTTCACCGCAGGAGCTTAAATACTTCGGGCGTGACGATTTCGGATGCCTTTGGGCGCCTGAAATTTTTTATAACGAAGAAGATGATGAATATATAATTCACTTCAGCGCCACGGTTAAAGCCGACGGTTATCAAAAAATGGCAATATATTACACCAAAACAAAAGATTTTGAAAATTTCACAATGCCCAAACTTTTCTTTGAAAAGGCATGCGGTGTGTTTGACTCGCATTTAGTTAAAATCGGCGATACATACCACCTGTTTTACAAAACTTCAGCCGAGCCTCTTATGAATATGCACGCCACATCAAATTCGCTTTTCGGAAAATGGCAACACGATTATGATTTTCAAAATTATATGGCAAGCCTTTACCGCCCCGGCTCACACGAGGCAGCAACTACATATATTCTCCCCGACGGAAAATGGTGCTTAATGCTTGACTTTTTCGGCTGTGAAAAAGAAAAAATGGGATATGTTCCATTTATAAGCGAAAAAGCAGGCGACGCACATTTTCATCAAGTTAATCAACTTTTTTCTTTCCCTTACGGGTTCAAACACGGCGGTGTAATTGAAATCATCGATGAAGAATATGAGAGATTGTTAAAAATTTAAAATATTTATAATTTGCGTAGGGGCGATTTATCAATCGCCTATCTATAATATGCTATAAAACAACAGCGTTGGAATAAAAATCCAACGCTGTTGTTTACTTTATTTCAACATTTCATTTATTATTGCCATCAATTCCCTTAAAAGAAAAGTAGGCAAAAGAATCGGCTGTGTTTTTGAACTTAATTGGTATGGGGTAAGCCCATATTTTTCGCAAATTTTGCGCGCTCTGAACTGATGATATTCGCTTGTAACGATTACAACATCACTGCAAAAACCGTTTTCATCAATAATTTGCTTTGAAAAGCGGATATTTTCATCAGTAGAGGTGGAAAGTTCTTCGCAATAAAGCCTTTTAGCTTCAATTCCCCTGTCACACAAAAGTTTTTTCAGGCACAAAGCTTCGCTTATATTTTCATCTTTCCCCTGCCCGCCGCTTAAAACAGCGATACTGTTTGGATTTTGCAGTAAATAAAAGTATGCTTCATCCGCCCTTTTTTGCAGTGCAACGCTTGGTACATCACCCTTTACCCTGCACCCGAGTACAACAACTGTTTTTTGGTGTGAAGTATTATTTTTGCCAAAGCTCATTACATAAGCGCAAGCCAAAACAAGTGCCAAGCTTATTGCAAAAAGCGCAAACACGGTATATTTTTTAGTTGTAAAATTCATTTTATCATAAAATATACCCTCTGCGCCAAAGCAAAGCCCTAATAATATACCGGCTACCATACCGAGATTATGAACGCCTGAAAAAATCGGCGCAATAAACACAAAAAGCAATACTATTGCAATTGAAATTGATAAAATTTGCATTATTTCTTTGGAATTATTCTATCCTTGCCACCCATATACATACGAAGTGCTTCAGGAATAAGAACGCTTCCGTCTGCCTGAAGATTATTTTCAAGGAAAGCGATAAGCATTCTCGGCGGAGCAACTACTGTATTATTAAGTGTATGAGCAAGGTAGTTTCCGTTTTCACCCTTAATTCTGATTTTAAGTCTGCGTGCCTGTGCGTCAGTAAGATTTGAGCAAGAACCTACTTCAAAATACTTCTTCTGCCTTGGTGACCACGCTTCAACATCAACACTCTTTACTTTAAGGTCTGCAAGGTCGCCCGAGCAACATTCAAGTGTACGAACAGGAATATCCAAGCTTCTGAAAAGGTCAACTGTATTTTGCCAAAGTTTATCAAACCACATTTTTGATTCATCAGGCTTGCAAACTACTACCATTTCCTGCTTTTCAAACTGATGAATTCTGTATACACCGCGTTCTTCTATTCCGTGCGCTCCCTTTTCTTTACGGAAGCAAGGTGAATAAGAAGTGAGTGTAAGAGGAAGCTTTTCTTCAGGTGTGATAGTATCAATAAATTTACCTATCATTGAATGCTCGCTTGTTCCGATAAGATAAAGGTCCTCACCTTCGATTTTATACATCATAGCGTCCATTTCTTCAAAGCTCATAACACCTGTTACAACATTTGAGCGAATCATAAACGGAGGCACTACATATGTGAATCCCCTGTCAATCATAAAATCTCTTGCATAGCTGATTACTGCTGAATGAAGGCGGGCAATATCCCCCATAAGATAATAGAAACCGTTGCCTGCAACTCTGCCGGCAGCTTCAAGGTCTATTCCGTCAAAGCTTTCCATAATATCTGTATGATAAGGAATTTCATAATCAGGTACAACCGGCTCACCAAAGCGTTCAACTTCAACATTTTCGCTGTCATCTTTACCGATTGGCACGCTGTCTTCAATAATATTAGGAATTGACATCATAATAGATGTAACCTTTTCATTAAGTTCCTTTTCTTTTGCGCCGAGTTCTTCAAGTTCTTTAGCCTGGGCAGTAACTTTTTCACGGATAGCCATTGCTTCGTCTTTTTTGCCCTGTGCCATAAGTGCGCCGATTTCCTTTGAAAGCTTGTTTCTGTTAGCACGAAGTTCATCGGCCTTTGCCATTGATTCTCTGCGCTTTTCATCAAGTTCAATTACTTCATCAACAAGCGGTAATTTCTTATCCTGAAACTTCTTTTTAATATTTTCCTTTACTTTGTCAGGATTTTCTCTTAAAAATTTAATGTCAATCATTTTTTATTCTCCTAATTTATTTGCAATTTCTTTCAAATCATCGGCAGAGTAAAACTCTATTTCAAGCGTTCCCTTTCCCCTGCCGTTATATACCTTTACTTTTCTGCCAAGCACTTCTGTAAGTGTAAGCTCAACTTCATCATAAAAGCTGTCGCGCCTTTTATTTTTTCTTTGAGCCGACATAGAAGCCTTATCGCTTGTTTTAGCTAAACGCTCAACATCACGAACAGTTAAATTATTTTTAACTATGTTTTGTGCAACCTCATATATTGCCGCTTCGCTGTCAAATGCCAAAAGCGCCCTTGCATGACCTGCGGAAATTTCACCAGCTTTAGTCATTTCACGCACTTCAGGCGGTAATTTAAGAAGTCGCAATGCATTTGCAATTGCCGGGCGGGATTTGCCCACCGATGTGGCAACTTCCTCCTGCGTGAAACCGCAACGGTCAATAAGTGCCTGCAACCCCTCTGCTTCTTCAATCGGGTTGAGGTCTTCCCTTTGCAAGTTTTCAATAATTGCAATTTCCATTGTTTCCACATCGGAAAGTTCTTTTACAACAACAGGTACTTCCTTAAGCCCTGCCATACGCGATGCTCGCCAACGCCTTTCACCTGCTACAAGCTGGTATCCGCCCGATGCAAGCGGCCTGACAAGAAGCGGTTGAAGCACACCGTGTTGAACAATGCTGTCAGCAAGTTCCTGAAGTGCGCCTTCATCGAATGTCTTTCTCGGCTGTTCCTTATTCGGCATAATTTCGTTAAGCGGCAAAGTATTTGTTGCCACCATTTCATCCACCGAATTTTCAAGCATAAGAGCTCCAAGCCCTTTGCCCAAACCGGATTGCTTTTTAGCCATTATATTCCTCCTCTTTAGGTTTGTTATTGTTTATGTTGTCACTATTTGTGTTTGGATTATAAAAGTATTGCGATACATTGCCGTTTTGCTTGTATTTATGCTGATTTTTAGGCTCATAAAATACTTTTTGCTGTGGTGTTTCATTGAATTTTATATGCTTTACACATAAACATATTGCCAAAAACAGCACAATTTCAGCAATTTCAAGGCAAATGGCAGATATACCAAACTTTGACGGGAAATCTATAATTGATTTATAAAACCAAAGTTCCGCTATTCGCCCGACTGTATTTGAAATAACTGCAAGAATATACCGTTTCTCAAAAAAGAAAAAGTATATCGCACCGGATGATAAAAGCACAATCGGTAATATAATTACAAATTCACCCATAATCGAAATCAAATCAGCTAAATCATCATCTGCATTAACCCTATAAACTATGTAAAGAACTATATGTATTATAATAGGTATAGCACTAAATACAAAACTCAATCCATTATGCTTATTTATATGTTTTTTCATAATATTATTGTTTTTTCAAAAATTCATCTGCAAACTTTTTGTAAGCAAAAGCAGGTTTTGAATACTTTTCATAATAAAATATCGGTTTACCGAAGCTTGGAGCTTCTGCAAGCTTAACACTGCGCGGAATAGTAGTTTTATAAGCTTTGTTAGGGAAGTACTGATTTACTTCTTCTATTACCTGCGAATTAAGTTTAAGGCGAGTATCATACATTGTGAAAAGCACGCCTTCAAGTTCCAAGTGTTCGTTATAATGTTGCTTTACTGTTCTGACAGTGCCTAAAAGCTGGCTCAAACCCTCCAACGCGTAATATTCGCACTGTAAAGGAACTATAAGAGTATCAGAAGCAGTCAGAGCATTAAGTGAAAGCAAGCCCAAACTTGGCGGACAGTCTATAATAATATAGTCATATTCCATTACAAGAGGGGCAAGTGCCTTTTTAAGTGCTTTAAATCTGTTTTCTTCCTCTGCAAGTTCAAGTTCTGCGCCTGCAAGGTTCATATTTGCAGGTAAAACTGATAAATTTTTAAAATCCGTTTTAATCAAAATATCTTTAGCCGATACATCATTGATTAAAATATCATAAGTGGATTGTTCAATTTCTGTTTTATCTATTCCGACACCGCTTGTAGTATTGCCCTGTGGGTCTAAATCAACAAGAAGTGTCTTTTTGCCTTTAAGTCCAAGTGCGGCAGCAAAATTTACACAAGTAGTAGTTTTGCCGACTCCGCCTTTTTGGTTGAATATAGATACGGTTTTGCCCATACATTCACCTCCGTACGAAGATTATACTACAAGATAGGGGAGTAGGCAAGTGGTTTCACGTGAAACAATAGAATTATTTTTTGAAATTTGTGTATAACTATATATACTTACACAATATATAGATGTTTCACATGAAACACAAGTCAATACCATATAAAAGCAAAAGAAACGGACAATTAAGCCCGTTTCTTCCGCGTGATGAAAAGAGGAGAATATGTTAAAACGGATGTTATCCGTTTTAAGCGAAGTTAATTATGCAGTCTTGTCCTGCATTTTAGCGTCTTTAGGTATTCTAACCCTAAATTCAATATATTCGTCAGTTTCCGTTTTATCCGTTTCGGCATTTATACCGCTTTCTTTCATAGTGGCAATAGCCTTATTAACCGTATTAACGAAAATCCTTATGTCTTTAAATACTTTTATTACATTTTTCTTATGTTTAATTTCTTTGTTGGTCAGAGAATCAATATAAGCTTCTGTTTGCTCCACATTTAAGTGGCGTTCAGTAATGACACGCAGGGTTGTCCACATATCTTTTTCATTGTCAATTTTAAGCAAAGCCCTTGCGTGACGCTCGGTCAAGCCCTCTTTATCAATAAAATATCTTACATCGGCGGGTAACCGCAGCAATCTCAGCTTATTTGAAAGAGCACTTTGGCTTTTACCAAGCTTTTTACTGATTTGCTGTTGCGTCATACCAAAAGTATTCATTAAATGTGATATTGCCTGTGCCTCTTCAAAAAAGTTTAGGTCGGCACGCTGTATATTTTCAAGTATTGAAAAAACTGCGCTATCCTCATACTCGCAATCAACTATTATACATGGTACTGTTTGCAAATTAGCAAGTATCGCGCCTCTTAATCTGCGTTCACCGGCAATCAGCTCATAATAATCACTGTGATTTATCTGCCTGCATAAAAGCGGTTGAAGTATTCCGTTTTCTTTAATTGAATCTGCAAGTGACAGCATATCTTCACTTTTAAATTGCTTTCTCGGTTGGTAGGGGTTTGGCAACAGTTTTTCGGTAGGTATTTGAATTATTTCTTCCAAGTCCCTCACTCCTTGATATAAATATACCACATAGTTTAGCAAAAATAAAGGATTTCTCATCGTGAGAAATCCTTATATTTCGACATATTATTATCTTTTTAGAGTGGGCGAGTATCTATTTTTTTGGGTTTTCTTGGATATTTTGTCGGAGTTTGCGATATTTTCTTAATCACAAATAAAGTTCTGCTGTCACCGTTAGGTAATTTGTAGCTTTCAGCAGTTATTACTTCACCGCCAAGCACATCAATTGCGTTTTTTGCACCCTCCAGCTCCTTTATTCCGTTTGCACCTTTCAGTGAAACAAATACACCGCCGACTTTAACTAAAGGTATGCAATATTCGCACAGCACATTAAGCGGTGCAACCGCCCTTGCCGTTACATAGTCATACTGCTCACGGTAATCCGGGTTCTTGCCTGCGTCTTCTGCTCTTTCGTGCGTGGCTTGGGCAATAATTCCTATGTTGCTGAGTACATCCTTAATGAAATTTATTCTTTTTCCCGAACTGTCAATAAAATTAACTTCAAGCTTTGGGTTTGCAATAAGAAGCGGTAAACCGGGAAATCCTGCCCCCGTGCCGACATCCGCAAGGCTTAATCCTGCTTTGAAATCAACATATTTCATTGGATATAAACTGTCAATAAAATGCTTAATCACTATATCGTCAGGTTCGGTAATAGCTGTAAGGTTAGTATGCTCATTCCAGCGAACAAGTCTTTCGGCATAAACATCAAATCTGTCTGCCCCGTATTCGCCGAGATTCACACCGATTTTTTCAGCTTCACTTGTCAAAAGATTATAATCAATCATAATGTCTCCAAAATTATGTTCAAGGCGGCAATATCGGCAGGGTTAACACCACTTATTCTGCTTGCCTGCCCAAGATTTTCAGGTTTAATCTTTGATAATTTTTCAACAGCCTCAAGCCTAAGCCCTTTAAGCTTAGTATAATCAATATCGGCAGGGATTTTTTTACATTCAATTCTGCGCATTTCTTTAATCTGCTGTTCCTGCCTTTTAATATAGCCCTCGTATTTCACTGCAATTTCAACCTGCTCGAATACTGCACGCGGTAAATCAGGCCTGTCATCATCAACCGGGGTTAAAGCTTTGTATGTAATTTGAGGTCGTTTTAAAAGTTCAATCATTTTGCAGCCACGCTCCAACGGGGTGGTGCCGCAATCTTCCATTATTTTTTGAAGAGTATCGGTAAGCGCAACGCTCTTATTCTCAATTCTTTCACGCTCGGCTTGTACCATTTCTTCCTTACTTATAAATTTATCATATCTTTCCTGCGAAATCAAGCCGATTTTGTAGCCGATAGGGGTTAGGCGCACATCAGCATTATCCTGCCTTAGTACAAGGCGGTATTCGCTTCTGCTCGTCATCATTCTGTACGGGTCGGTACATCCTTTTGTAACAAGGTCATCAATCAAAGTTCCTATATATGAACCGCCGCGGTCTAAAATAAGAGGCTCTTCGCCTTTAATTTTAAGTGCAGCATTTATACCTGCCACAAGGCCCTGCGCCGCCGCTTCCTCATATCCGCTTGAACCGTTAAACTGCCCTGCACCGTAAAGGCCTGCAATTGAATTGAATTCCAAAGTTGCATTTAGCGCAGTCGGGTCAACACAATCATATTCAATAGCATAAGCTGTTCGCATTACCTGTGCGTGTTCAAGGCCCGGAATTGTGTGGATAAATGCAAGCTGCACATCTTCCGGCAGGGAAGATGATAAGCCCTGTAAGTACATTTCTTCAGTTTCAAGGCCGCAAGGCTCAATAAAAAGCTGGTGCCTTTCTTTATCTTTAAATCTTACTATTTTATCTTCAAATGACGGGCAATACCTTGGCCCTTTGCCCTCAATTTTGCCTGAATACATAGGGCTGCGGTCAAGATTATCAAGAATTATCTGCTTTGTTTTTTCATTTGAATATGTTATGTGGCAGCACACTTTATTTTTAGGTGCTTCCTCTGTTTCAAAGCTAAAAGGTACGGTTTCTTCGTCACCGTCCTGCTCTTCAAGATTAGTAAAATCAATCGACTTTCTGTTTACTCGTGACGGAGTGCCGGTTTTAAACCTGCGAAGCGGAATATCAAGTTTTTTAAGTGCCTTTGAAAGCTCGGTTGCAGGAAACATTCCGTCAGGTCCGCTTTCGTATGAAACATCGCCTATGTAAACTCTGCCGCCAAGAAAAGTACCCGTTGCTATAATTACCGCTTTTGCATTAAACAGTGCTTCAAGCTTGGTTTTCACCTGCCAATTTCCGTCAGGCAAACGGTAAAGGTCAACAATTTCACCTTGCCTTATATCAAGGTTATCTTCAAGCTCCAAAGTATGCTTCATTCCCTGTGAATATTCACGCCTGTCAATTTGAGCGCGAAGCGAATGAACTGCCGGCCCTTTGCCGAGATTGAGCATACGGGATTGCAAGGTATATTTGTCTGCCATTTTGCCCATTTCACCGCCGAGCGCATCAATTTCACGCACAAGATGCCCCTTTGATGTACCGCCGATTGACGGATTACACGGCATATTACCAACCCAATCAAGATTGATGGTAAACACAGCGGTTTTACAGCCGAGGCGGGCAGAAGCAAGGCAAGCTTCAATTCCTGCGTGGCCTGCGCCTATTACTATTACATCATAACTTCCTGCAAGATATTCCATACCTATCTCCTTTTATTTGCCGACGCAAAAGCGAGAAAAGATATTATTTACCACTTCTTCAGTCGCTTTTTTACCTGTAAGTGCCAAAAGTTCATCAACAGCACTGTCAATCATCACATTTACAGCGTCATAAGTCAAGCCGAGTTCGGCTGCCGATAAAGCTTCGCTGATATTTTCATATGCTTTTTGAATACAAAGTTTTTGCCTTTGGTTTGCGATAAGCGGGGCAGAGGAGTCAAATTCCTCAACTCCCAAAATATTTTTAACGGCATTTTCAAGTTCTTTAAGCCCCGTGTTATTTTTAGCGGAGATATAGACTGAACTTTCAAAATTGTTTTCTATTTCTTCGGTATCAATAGCAGGGGATAAGTCTGTTTTATTTATAACTGCAACTGCTTTTTTTCCCTTGCAGGCATCAATAAGCATTTTGTCGTCACCGTCAAGTTCGCGCGAGCTGTCAAAAACCGCAAGCACAAGTGATGAAGTGTCTATTCTTTCAAGTGCTTTTTTAATTCCGATAGCTTCAACCACATCATCACTTTCGCGAAGACCGGCAGTATCTGAAAGGTGAAGCACAAGCGTACCTAAACGAACTGAATTTTCAACAATATCCCTCGTCGTACCCTCAATATGAGTTACTATGCTTTTTTCTTTGCCTGAAAGCATATTCATAAGTGTTGATTTGCCGGCATTCGGCCTGCCTGCAATAACGGTGTTTACACCTTGCGTCATTATCATTCCGCTTTCGTAATTATCAAGCAGATTTTTAAGCTCATTTAAAGCCGAAGTCAATGTTGATTTCAATGTGCTTTCGTCAAGCTCCGGTATTTCCTCATCAGGATAATCAACCCAAGCCGCCATTGACGCACTTAACGAAACTATTTTATCAAGTATATTGGATATTTTATCACTCAAAGAACCTTGAAGAAGATTAAACGAAGCTTTTGCCGATTCCTGCCCGTTAGCTGAAATAAGTGATGCAACCGCTTCCGCTTGTGTAAGGTCCATTTTTCCGTTTAAAAATGCACGCTTGGTAAATTCACCTGCTTCGGCAGGGGATGCACCCGCGGCAAAAACAGCCTCCAAAGTTTTTTCAACAATAAATATACCGCCGTGAACCGAAAGTTCAACAACATCTTCACCTGTATAACTTTTCGGCGCACGAAATACAAGTGCAATGGCATTATCAAATTTTTCACCTTTTGAATATACATTGCCGAACTTCGCAGTATACCCTTTAAGTGATGAAAGAGGGGTTGAATCCATAGCTTTAAAAACTTTTTCGGCAATTTCAATGGCATTGTCACCGCTGATTCTGATTACACCGATGCCCGAAACGCTGTTACCCGTGGCAACCGCCGCAATAGTTTTACTCATTTTCTTCACCCTCCTAAATAAAAAACATTTTTATGTAAAATAATGGCGAACAATAATGTCCGCCATTAGCTTTGGTTATCAGTCGTTATCCTTATTAACCTGAATTTTACCGAACTTTGGAATGTCAGCTCTGTCAACCTTCTTCTCTCTGTTAGCATCAACAGGTGCTTTTGGAGAAGCAGGGCGTCTGCCGCCTCTTCTGTCATTTCTGTAAGGGTGCTTAACTCCGCCTTCCGGTTCAATAAGAACTCTTCTGTCCATTCCGCTGCCAATCGAACGGGATGTTACACCCTCGATTTCCTGCACAGCAGTGTGGATAATTCTTCTTTCATATGGGTTCATAGGCTCAAACGAATAGCGTCTGCCGCTTCTTGCAACATAATTTGCATTTTTGGTTGCAAGTGCTTTGAGAGTTTCTTCTCTCTTTGCTCTGTAATCACCTACATTAAGGGTAACTCTTACATATTTATTAGTTACATTCTTTATAGCAAGACTTGTGAGATATTGAAGTGAGTCGAGTGTTTCGCCCCTTCTGCCGATGATGATACCGTAATCTTCACATTCGATATTCATTTCAACTGTTCCGTCTGCTACTTTTGCTGTAATTTTAGGGTTTTCAACTTTAAGCCCTTCAATCATAGTTTTAAGATATGCACAAGCATAGTCTAAATCAATATCTTTCTCGCTGATTTTTTCTTCCGGTTTGTCTGCCTTTGGAGCTTGAACTGGCTTCTCCTTAACTTCCTGCTTCTTTTGAGCCGGCTTTTTAGGAGCAGAAGCTTTCTTTTCCACACTCTTTTTCGGTGCTTCAGGCTTCTTTTCTTTCTTGCCATCGTCATAGCTAACTTTAACCTTGGCATCGCAGCCACCGATTAAACCGAAAAACTTCTTCTTCTCCGGCATAGTGATGATTTCAACATGAACATCAGCTGTTTCAGGAGCATTAAGCTGAAGCTTTGCGTTTTGGGTAGCTTCTTCAATAGTTTTACCGGTACCGATAAATTCCTTTATCATCTTTATCCTCCGATAATTATTTCGTCATCTTTTTAATATTTTCTTCGCGTGAACGGCGTTCAATCGTGTTTTCAACCATCAATTTAGCCTGGGTTTTCTTCGGCGGGTGAACTTTATAAATATAAAGCTGCTGGAAAATAGCAATAACATTAGAAATAGTCCAATAAAAACCAACCGCAGCCGTAACCTTAAATGCAATGTAGAATGAGAAAAACGGCATCATAAGCATCATCATCATCATTTGAGTTGCCTGTTGGCCTGCTGCCGGATTATTCTTCTTTTGAATGATTGTGGAAACAAAGCTTGAACCGAGTGAGGTTACAAGTGAAAGAATAGGAATTATAACTATAATACCGTCTTTCCAATGCGGAATGCGTGTCATATCAAGCCCAAACATTGTCATACCTTGCCTGTAAGTTTCAATATCACTGCAAACAGTTGATGTAAAAATCTTTGGGAACGATTGCATAAGCGCTTCCTTGTAAGCCGGGAAGTTCTCAAGTATGTTCAACTGAAAATATGTTATTTTTGCATCTGCATTACCCGTGATTTGCTGGTAAATCGGCAAAATCACTTTGTAAATCTCATTTGATGCGTCATTAAATCCACTTGCACCTAAAACATACTGAATAGGATAATAAATTATACCGATGACACCCATAAGGAAAATCATCTGGAAAATCATAGGGCCGCATCCCATTTGCATTGGGTTATGACCTTCTCTGGCATAAAGGTCCTGCATTTCCTGATTTAATTTATCTCTGTCCCTCGGGTCAGGGTATTTTTTATTTATCTTTTGAATTTTAGGTTGCAGTCTTGTAGTTCCTGCCATTGACTTTTGCTGCTTTACATTAAGCGGCAAAAGAATTAAACGGGTTACTACCGTGAAAATAATAAGTGCGATAAAATACTGATTGTTAAGTATATCAAGCAAAAATGCCATACATTTACCGAACAACCAATACAGTGGCTTAAAAACTGCCATACCGTTAGATACAGCGTTAGCCGCCATAATAATACTGCTCATTATTTGTCCTCTTTAGTTTTTTTAGGGGGAACAGGATCCCATCCGCCTTTGGAAAATGGATTACATCTCAAAATTCGCCAAGCCGCAAGCAAGCACCCTTTAAATATACCGTGAATTTCGATAGCTTCAAGCGCATATTGCGAGCAGGTCGGTGTGTATCTGCAACTTCCGTGTGAAAAACGGGGACTTAATGTCATCTGATAAGTTTTGATTAAAAATATCAATACTTTCTTTATCAAATTTCTGATTGTACCCATCAATCAATTACTCCCAATGCTTTAAACTGCTTTTCCATCTGTTCAAGCACCTGTTGCATTTTAACTTTTGAAGTTTTAGTGCGCGCAATAAAAACAATGTCATAATTACCGTTGAGCCTGTCCTCAAGTTGAGAAAAAGCACTGCGTATAACTCTCTTTGCTCTGTTTCTTTCAACTGCGCAGCCGATTTTTTTACTTGTGGTAATGCCGTAGCGCACACCTTTTTTTCTGCTTTTTGCAACATATGTTACAAGGCAGTAGGACGCTTGGCTTTTGCCCTGATAGTAAAGTCGGCGAAAATCTTTATTTTCCTTTAAGGTTTTGCTTTTCACCTAATCGCACCCGTTCTGTAATTAGTAAGAAAGTTGCTTTCTGCCCTTTGCACGACGACGAGCAAGTACCTTTCTGCCGTTCTTTGTTGCCATTCTCTTTCTGAAACCGTGTACTTTCTGTGCATGTCTCTTCTTTGGCTGGTAAGTTCTCTTCATTTTTTTCACTCCATTTCTGAAAATCAAACTTGTCTTAATTTTCGTATGCTCTGTACGGTATAGTACAGGCGTGCAGAAATTGTTTCACCCATAAAGCGATAGAAACACTTTCCACAATATCGGTAGATATTATATATTAGTTTTAAGCCGTTTGTCAATAAAAAAATAATTATTCTTGTATTTATTTTATTATTATATTATAATAGCACTATATCTTGGGGAAAGAGATTTTTCATACACAATTTTTTAGGAGAAAAAATATGATTGGCATTATAGGTGCAATGGATACCGAGGTTGATAATATCAAAGCTCAGGTTAAGGGCAAAACCGTATCGTTTATTGCCGGGGTTGAATTTGTTTGCGGATTTATTGAAGATGTTACCGTTTGCGTTGCAAAATGTTCGCCCGGCAAGGTTAATGCGGCAATCTGCACACAGGCAATGATTGATAATTTTGATATAGATATGATTATAAATGTAGGCGTTGCCTGCTCACTTTCAAAAGATGTTATAATCAAAAATGTTGTTATCGCCACCGATGTTTGCGAATATGACATTGATATTACCGCTTTGGGTGAGCCACGCGGTTTTATCAACGGGCTTAATGTTATTAAAGTTAAAACTGATGAAAAAATATCCGAGCTTTTGGCAAGGACTGCGATTTCCTGCGGTGAAAAAATACACCGCGGCACAATTGCAAGCGGTGATACCTTTATTTCAAGCGGCGAATTAAAAGCAATGCTTCAAAATGAATTTGGCGCAATTTGCGGTGAAATGGAGGGTGGCGCAATCGGGCATACCTGCGCGGCAAATAATGTTAAATTTGCTGTTTTGCGCTCAATCAGCGATGGGGGAGATGAAAATTCCCGGCTTGATTACCCGACATTTAAAAAAATCGCCGCAGAAATTTCTACGACGATTATACTTGAATTTATTAAACTTCAAAAAAATCAATACACTTTATTCTAATACAAAAGTGTTATAAATAATATCTTCGGCTTTTTCAATCAAGCTGTGAATAGCGGTTTTTTCGGCAAGGTCCGAGCCGGTTCTTGACTTATCTTCAATAAATACAAACTTTGCGTCTTCAACTGAAAGTGCAGCAGACGCAAGCTCCCTGCCAAGTGTGTAATCAAGCTTAAACATTTCTTTTGGCAGCATACCGGCTTTTGCAAGGGTAATTGCACCGCGGTATACACAAAGCGTATAGTAATCCGAAATATATTTTTGTGCGCCTTCGTCACTGCCGGTGGCAACAAGGTCAAGCAAATATTTTGTCGCTTTGCCGAGTGTGAATATTGAAAATTCATCGTCTTCTTCATCCTGCTTGTTTAAAGCGTCAATATCAAGCCCGTTTCTGCTGTCGCTTACACCTAAAAGATAATCGGTGGTAACACCGTAATATTCACTGCATCTTATAACAAAATCAAGTCCGCATTCCCTAATACCTTTTTCATAATGGCTTAAAAGTGCCTGTGAAATTCCAAGGTCTGTTGCGGCTTTCTTTTGGCTTATGCCTCTCTCTCTTCTGAGTTCTGAAAGTTTTAATGCGAATTTTGATATTTTTTCTGTTTTATCAGTTTTTAATGTTTTCTTTTCTTCTTTCTTTACACCCATAGTTAGCACCTCTTTTATTACAAATAGTATTATATCACCGTATTACTATTTGTAAAGTGTGATTTCCTGTTTGTAATATTTTGTAACAATTGGCTTAAAAAGGAGCGTTTCACAATGAAATCTTATAACTTATATTTCTTCCGCCACGGAATTACCAAAGGCAACTTAAACGCACAGTATATTGGGCATACAGATTTGCCACTCACAACAGATAGTATAAATGAGCTTCATTCCATCAAAGCTAAATACCATTACCCAAAGGTTGATGCCGTATTTTCATCCCCGTTAAAAAGATGTAAAGATTCGGCTGAAATTATGTTTCCCGATAACACAATTATTACTATTGATGATTTTATCGAATATAACTTCGGCGAATTTGAGCAGTGCACGGCAGATGATTTAAAAGATAATGAAGATTTTAAAAATTGGATAGGCGGCGATATTCATTCAAAAACACCGTATGGCGAAAGCAATGCAGAATTTGCACAGCGAGTTTGTGCATCTTTTGAAAAGGTTATTGACGGTTGCATTAAAACCGGAACGCAAAATATTGCAATAGTCGGCCACGCCGGTGTGCTTATGACTCTTCTTTCCTGCTATGGTTTGCCCGAAGCACCTATGGTGCATTGGCAAATGGACCCCGGCTACGGTTTTCAGCTTCGCATTACTCCGTCACTTTGGATGCGTGCAAATAAAATAGAAGTAATTGATACTGCCCCGCAAAGTATGCATGATATGGATAAAAATTAAATGAGGCAAACAGTTTTTGCCATTACGGTATAAAAAAGAGCTTGGATTTTATCCAAGCTCTTAGACTGTCGATAAAGTGGCTAAAGCGTGCCGAATAAAATAAATAAACCTTTTTGCCTCCCTTGCAAAGGGAGGTGGGTGCAACTTGTTGCACTCGGAGGGATTGTGAAAAAAAGCTTGGACATCAAGTCCAAGCTCTTTTTGCATCTTTTTTAAATTCTTATTTTACCGAACCGCCGTTATTTGATGATGCATATCCAATCCAAGTTGTACCTACATTGAAGTTTACATCTTTTCCGTCAGTATCCTTAATAACAAGAACACCGTTATCTACGCTCCAGGTAATATCAATAACTGTTCCGTCAGTAGCAAGTTTACCGTTGCCGCCTGCAAGCTTGTAGTTGCAGTATACTTCGGCTGAACCGCTGTTTTTATAATTGGCTTTTGATACATATTCTGTTTTATCAAAAAGTACAAGAAGATTTTTTCTTTCAACATCTGTTTTATAGTCATTGCAATGATACATTTTATCACTTGAATTATAAGTCCAATCTCTTGTAGCTGTTCTGCTTGAAAATGTAAGGCCGAGTGTTTTGCATTCAGTGTCGCTTACGGTAGTTTCTTCCTTGGCAAAGTTAAACTTTGTATATTTGCTTTCGTTAGCGTCTGTTCTGAATTTTTCGCCCTTAATAGCATCGGCAATTTTAGCACCGTATAATACACCTGTATGCTCGGTTGATACACCTCTTGATGAATCCCTGCCGAAAAGTGCAACCTTGCCGCCGTAAGTCATTTGGTTAATATGGTCAACTTTATCCTGCCTGAAAATTGTGTTAGCACCGATATAGTTAGTACCTCTTTTAGTCTGGCTCTGTCCCCAATGGAGGAAGATAGCGTCAAAAAGTTCAGAAAATTTAATGTATGGCGGTCTTGCACTTCTCATAGGGCCGATTTGTGACGGAACTGCTGTGTAATCGGCATACATCCAAAGCATTCTTGTTTCTCCGCCTTCAACTTCACCTTCCACAATAATGTCAGGTGGGTTCTTGCTGTCGTTAATACCCCATTGCGGTCTTGCGGAAACAGAGTTTTCAACTACGCAGGCAACAGGCCTTTTGCCGACTGCTTTTTCATTAAAGTCGCTGTCACCTGTAAGAGGGTTGACTTTTGATACAACAGGAGTTTGAACTGTTTGCTCCTGTGTGGTTTGCGGTGTTGTGGTTTCAGGCTCTTTGTTTTTATTTTTTACTGCGAATACTGCCGCAACTGCGATTGCAGCTACTAAAATAACCACAATTGCAATAATTAACGGTTTTTTATTTTTGCCTTTTTTCTTTGGCATTTTCTTTTCCCCTTTGTTATCCTTAGGAATATCGCTATGCTGTGCCGAATTAAAAGAAGAAAAATCATTGAAATTAACATTTTCTTTTACCGGTTCCGGCTTTGCTTTGGCTTCTTCCTTTGCAGGTTTATCATCAGCTAAAGTTAAAGGCTGTTCCTCTTTAGGTTCAGGCTTTTCCTTTGGTGCGTTAATATTTTTAATTTCTTTTAATATTTCATCTAATTCTTCAGAATCTGGCATATTGATGCTCCTTTCGTTATTTAATATTCATATTGTACCATATACCATTTTAAATTTCACTATATTTTTGTGAAAATTTCAAAATTTATTGATTTAAAACTGTGTGTGTAGTAAAATACTTGTGTCAGGGGGCGATTATTTGGCAAAAACTATTCCGATGATTATCACTAATAACAATATTTTGATTAAAGATAAAGAAAGTGATGAATTTAAAACTTTCACTATGCCGGCACTCAGTGTTGTGCCTAATATTCCTTTTTATCATCAATTCGCCGAAAGAATTGCCGAATGCCAGTATTATTTCAAAGAATTTATGAAAACAATATACGGCAAAAAGCTTTCAAAATATGTTTTTGCAATAATTGTGCCTGATGATACAAGCAAGCTTGAATCTATTTTTATTAACGAATTTTTTGTTAATTCCGATACTTGCAAGGCTGTTGCGCAAATGCCTATGGCTTTGGCAATTTCAAAAGATGAAAATAAATATGTTTCTATTTCCAAGTCAGACAGAAATATTATCCTTGAATATGTCAGAAATCACGAAAGTGTAGTCACAAGATTTTATGATAGAAATACAACAAACCCGCAAAAAATTAAGGAAGATGCAAAAAGACTTCATATCGACCTTGAATATGAAAGTGTTCCTATCTATATAAATAATTTTAATATGAATATGGATGAATATCTTGACTTCGCAAATATAATAACACCAAAGCAATTTTTGGAAAAAATTGCAGAAATTGATGTTGAAAAAATATAATAAATAAATCACCTTTGCAAAACATAATTGCAGAGGTGATTTTTTTATGAAAAGTAATGATAAAAAAAGCAAAAATAATAAAAAACATAAAAATAAATTTAACGATTACACTTCCTTTTTAAATCCGGAAATTGTCGCAAGCGACCCGCAGGGAATGTATACCGGCGTTCCGGCTGATATGTACTATAACGGCGAACTTGAAGAACCTATCCAAGACGCCGACGATTTGTAAAAAATTGATTGTTTGTAAATGCATAGTAACGGGCGAGCAAAACTCACCCGCCACTATGCATTTTTCTATAAAAAAGTCGTCACGAACGATGCGTCAAAAGAAATTTCGTGTTTGAATAAATTTTTACAAAATTTATAATAAACACTTCATTTCTTTTTCCTTTTCCAAAAAAAGTATAAAATACTTTTTTGGGGAGGAGGAGCAGCGCAATGAGTACGGGGTGACTTTCTATAAAAAAGAAAGTCGCCACAAGCAATATAGAGTCCGCAAGAATTCGGGGTCCCCGAAAAGCGTGAGCTTTTTGGGGAGAGGAGGAGCGACGGAATAAGTAAGCTGATGACTTTTTTAAGTAATAAAAAAGTCGTCACGAACGATATGGAGTCCGCGACGACGACGCTGGCGCAGCGGGTGGGATTTGAACCCACGGGTGATTGCTCACACGATGGATTTCGAGTCCATGCCGTTATGACCTCTTCGGTACCGCTGCATATAAACTTAGTGAAATTATTTTATACTGTTTTTATTATTTTGTCAATATTGCAAGTGATTATATTTTGTGATAAAATATTTTTATTACATACTATGGAGATAAGTTATGGTTGCTATTATTGATTACGGTGCGGGTAATCTGTCAAGCGTGAAAAAAGCGCTTGATTTTCTCGGCGCGGAAAGTGAAATTACACAGGATAAGGAAAAAATATTATCTGCAAGCCATGTTATTTTGCCGGGGGTAGGCTCTTTTGGTGATGCAATGGCATCAATGAAAGAAAGAGGGCTTACGCAAACAGTAAAGCAAGCCGCAAGAGAAAAGAATTTTCTCGGCATTTGCCTGGGGTTGCAACTGTTGTTTGAAAGCAGTGATGAAAGCCCGGGTGTTGAGGGTTTAGGCATACTTAAAGGAAAAATCGTATCTATCCCGAAAGATAACGGGCTTAAAGTTCCGCACATTGGGTGGAACAGCGTTTCTTTAAAGCAAAAAGACGGTATTTTTAAAGGAATTGAAGATAACAGCTACTTTTATTTTGTTCACTCTTTCTATCTTAAAGGTGCAGATGAAAGCGTTGTTGCCGGGGTGACGGATTACGGTGTTGAAATTGAATGTGCGGTTCAAAAAGATAATCTTTGCGCAGTGCAGTTTCATCCTGAAAAAAGCAGTAATGCAGGGCTTGCCCTTTTGAAAAACTTTTTGGATAAGGAGGGCAAATAATATGTACGCTAAAAGAATTATTCCCTGCCTTGATGTTAAAAACGGACGAGTTGTAAAAGGTGTTTCATTTGTGGATTTAAGAGATGCCGGTGACCCGGTTGAATGTGCCGCTGCTTATGATAAGCAGGGGGCGGACGAACTTGTTTTACTTGATATTACTGCCACACACGAGGGCAGAAGCACTATGATTGATATTGTAAAGCGAGTTGCCGAAACGGTATTTATTCCTTTCACGGTAGGCGGGGGAATTAAAACCGTTGATGATTTTAAAGAACTTTTGAGAGCCGGAGCGGATAAAATTTCCGTAAACTCTGCGGCAGTTCGCAACCCTGATTTGATTAACGAAGCGTCATATAAATTTGGCGCACAGTGTGTGGTTTGCGCTATTGATGCCAAGCGTGACGGAAAGGGAAGCTGGGAAGTTTACTTAAACGGCGGCAGAATTCCGACGGGAATTAACGCTGTTAAATGGGCAATTGAAGCTGAAAAGCGCGGAGCGGGCGAAATACTTTTAACTTCTATGGACCAAGACGGGCAAAAAACAGGTTATGATATTGAACTTACCCGAACAATCAGTGAAAACACGGGTATTCCGGTTATTGCTTCAGGCGGAGCAGGCAAGGCAGAACATTTTCTTGATGCGTTTACAACCGGCAAAGCCGATGCGGTTTTGGCGGCAAGCCTTTTCCATTTCAATGAACTTCCGATACCTGAACTTAAAAAATATTTGAAAGATAATAATATCAGCGTAAGAATATAAAAATTAAGGGCGAACAATGTTCGCCCCTACGGTTTTGCAATAGATTATATAATTTTGTAGGGGCGGCCATTGGCCGCCTCTTTTTTATTTTATACAAATACAAAATGTATTAAAAGCATATAGCCTATTGTGCCGACTGCGATGCTCAAAAGGGTATTCTTTTTCCAAATATGAACCAAAGCGGTTATGACCACTGCGATAATTTGCGGGATAATATAGTTAATATCGCCCTTTTCAAAATCTTTAAGGCAGTAAACGATAAGTATACCCAAAATTGCAACGGGCAAAACATTGCCCAAATATTTTACAAATTTCGGCACTTCCTTACTCTGCCCGAAAAGAGCAAAAGGAAACAGCCTTGTGGCAAATGTGCAGGCACCGGCAACCAAAATCATTAAAACAAGATGAGTTGTTGTCATTTTGCCACCTCCCAAACATCAAAAAACTTTTTGAAAGAGGATAAAATTGCCACCGTAATCAAAAGCGACGGAATTAAAAATTTATCTGCGCCGAAAATTATCAGGCAAAGTATTGCCGAAAATACACCTATTGCACCTATAATTTTTGATTTGCCCTTGTTGTTTCTAATCAAATCAATAAAAATAACTACAAAAAGGGCAGTCATTGAAAAATCAATGCCGGTAAAATCTATCGGTATAAGCTGGCTTAACAGCGAACCTAAAGCTGAACCGATTATCCAATATAAATGATCAAGTTCGCCGATTAAAAACCTTGCTTTCGGCTCATTAACATTTTTCGGTATGTAAGTTATTGATGAATTAACAGAATATGTTTCATCGGTTAATGTAAAAATCATAAAAGGATAGCGCCAACCGCCTGCTTTAAATTTTTCAATATATGATAATCCGTAAAACATATGGCGGGTGTTGATAAATAAAGTCATAAGCGCGGTTGTTGCAATATCCGCCTTTGCACTGATAAGTGATACAAGCAAAAACTGCCCCGAGCCTGCATAAACAACTATTGATATAAAAACAGCCCAAATCCAATTATATCCCGCCTTGTAAAGCATAATTCCGAAAGCCGAACCTAAAAAAAGATAGCCGAATAAAACAGGCAGGGATTTTTGAACAGCAAATTTAAAAGTTGCGATTTTTTCGTGTTTCATTTTTCCCTCTCTTAACATTGCCAAAAAAAGAGGCGAACTGTGTTCGCCCCTATATATTTTTAATTTTTACCTGCCCATATCTATATATGCAGGTCTGTTTTTGCTGAGTTCAATATTTGATTTACCGTAAATTTCCATTTGAAGTTCATATGCATCCTTTGGAATATCGGCAAGCCAAATCCAATTGTTTGGCGAAACAGAAAATCTAGAACCACCCTTGCAGTTTTCCACAGCAGGAACATTCTTTGTTTTCATTGAATATTCAAGCCAGCCGTCACGAAGTGCTGTGTTACCGATTGAAACAAGCTCTTTCTTGCTGTAACCTGTGTAAACATAGCCTGCAAGTTCGTTTACGGTTTTAACAATATCAACCGTTCCGCTGTTTTTCATCTTTTTAACTATGGCATTAAGCACGGTTTTTTGCCTGTCAGCTCTTGCTCCGTCAGAATCAATATGCCTGATTCTGCAATAAGCAAGTGCCTGCTTACCATTAAGCTTCATTGTTCCTTCAGTACCGTCAAAGGTCTGTGTAATGGTAACTTTGCCATAAGTTCTTGGATGATTGTTAATCTCATTTATTTCCCTTGATGTCATTTTAATTGAAACACCGCCGAGTGCGTCAATAATTTTAGGAAATGAATTAAAGTTTACAACAGCATAATTGTTAATAGCGATTTTATAATATCTTTCAATAGTGTTGATGTAGCACTTCATTCCGCCCATTGATGCGGCAGCGTTAATTTTACCGTATTGGCCTTTACCGTCAACCTCATAGTAAACATAAAGGTCACGCAAAACTGAAGTCAAATGAATTTCTTTTGTATCTACATTAACACTTACAATAATTGCCGAATCGGCACGCGAAGCATCAGAAATTTTTTCTTCTCTTGTATCTTCGCCGATAAGAAGAATATTAAGCACATGGGTTGAACTTACAGGGTCACCGTTTTGATACCACTGCTTAAGATATTCAGGATAGCTGTATACTTCGCCGGCACTTGATTCCTTAATTGTAGGAAAATCCTCTTTAAGAAAATCCATTCCGTCATAATAGGTGCTCATTTCATAATCGGCTGCACCGCTTTTATCATCAGTTACCTTATTAAGCATATTGTTTGCATAAAGTATAGCAAACACACCACCTGCAATAACCATAACGAGAAGAATAATTATTATAGTTATTATAGCCTTGCCCTTTTTGGTTTTTGAAAATTTAACCTTTTCTTTAACCTTGGGTTGCACTTTTTCCCGCTGTGGCTCAATAACTTCTTCATTTTGAGCAAGTGACAGTAAATCAACCATTCCGTTTTTATCCTGCTTATTTTCTTCTTTTGCAGCTTGGTTGTCAATTACTGCACCGTCCTGCTCCTCAACTTCGTCAGTATCGGTAAACTGTGTTTCTTCCTCCTCAATAGTCGGAATTTCAATATCGGCAGTGTCGTTAATTGTGAAGTCCTCTTCTTTTTCAGAAGTTTCCTCAATTACTTCCGGCTCCGCCTTATAAGCAGTTACTTTTACTTCCTCTTTTTCCTGAACTTCAGGTTCGGCTTTATCTTGTGGTTCGGTATTGGCTTGCTGTTGATTTTCATGCTCTCTGCGTTTTTTTACTTCAGAAAGAATATCATCAATACTGTAAGACTCTTTCTCCAATGCCTTCACTCCTCTTTTAAAAACTAAAAACTTTTGTCATTATATATCATATATTGTAAAAATACTATATCTAAATTGTAAAAATAATAAAAAATACGGTTTTAATAGACATTTGTCAGTATTTTTGTATATTATTCTTCTGCCGGCTCTGCTTCTTCGCTTTCAATTTCTTCATTTTCAGCGTCAAATTCATCTTCTTCAAATCTGTCAACAACAGAAATTGTAGCAAGTTTTTCGCCCTCGTTTACTCGCATTACCTTAACACCCTTTGCAGGTCTTTGGAATGTAGAAATTTGGTCAACAGGCATACGGATAATAATTCCGTCGGTAGAAATCATAATAACATCGTTTTCTTCGGTAACAGCGGCAATGTTTGCAACTTTGCCGAATTTTTCAACACGGTAATTAAGAAGTCCCTTACCGCCCCTTGATTGAACACGGTAATCTGAAAATTCACTCTTTCTGCCATATCCGGTTTCAGAAACGGTGAGAAGCTTAACTCCCTCACGCTCAATTGCAAAGCCTACTACATAGTCGCCCTCACCAAGAGTGATTGCCTTAACACCCCTTGCAGTTCTGCCGATAAGCCTTGCATCACTTTCTTCAAAGCAAATGCTCATGCCGTCATGTGTAGCGGCAACAAGTTTTCTCTTTCCGTCTGTAATCTCAACCCAAGAAAGTTCATCGCCTTCATCAAGGTTGATTGCAATAATACCGCTTTTTCTGATATGGTCATATTGGTCAAGCGAAGTTCTCTTGATTATACCGTTTTTAGTCATCATACAAAGGAATGAGCGTTCTTCATCTTTCGGCACTTGAACCATTGCGGTAATTTGCTCACCTTGTTCAACAGGAAGAATGTTTACTATATTCATTCCCTTGCCGGTTCTTGATGATTCAGGAATTTCATATCCTTTCATTTTAAATACTTTACCCTTATTGGTGAAAAGCATAATAAAATCGTGAGTTGAGCAGGAAAACATTGTTTTTGCAACGTCTTCTTCTCTTCTGCTCATACCTGAAACACCGCGGCCGCCTCTGTTTTGTGCCTTGTATGTATCAACTGTCTGGCGTTTCATATATCCCTTTTCGGTAAGGGTGAGAATGCAGTCTTCAACAGGGATAAGGTCTTCATCTTCAACATCACCCACTGCGGCTGAAATTTCAGTTCTTCTTTCATCGCCGAATTTAGCGGCAATCTCTCTTGTTTCTGTTTTAATAATCTCGTTAACTCTGTCGGCATTGCCTAAAATGTCAAGCAAATCCTTAATCTTTTCGTGGAGTTCTTCGAGTTCATTCATTATCTTTTCAATTTCAAGACCTGCCAATTGGCCCAAACGGTAAGCTACAATTGCGCTTGCCTGCGGGTCATCAAAGCCAAACTTGTCCATAATAGCTTGCTTTGCTTCAGCCTGGCCGCCCTTGCAGGCACGAATTGTTGCAATAACTTCATCAACAATATCAATAGCCTTTGCAAGACCTTCCAAAATATGCGCCCTTTCCTGCGCTTTATTAAGGTCAAATCTTGTTCTTCTTGTAATAACATCCCTTTGGAAGTCAATATATTGCTGTAAAATTTCTTTAAGGGTTAATACTTTAGGTACACCGTCAACAAGTGCAAGCATAATTGCACCGAAAGTTACCTGCATATCTGTCATTTTATATAAATTGTTAAGTACAACCTGCGCATTTGCATCACGCTTAACAGTAACTTCAATGTGCATACCTTTTCTGTCCGAATAGTCCTGCACATCGGCAACACCCTCAAGCCTTTTTTCCTTAACTAAATCTGCAATACGGGTAATAAGCCTTGCTTTATTTACACCGTAAGGTATCTCGGTTACTACAATTTTATACCTGTCACCCTTGGTTTCAATAATTTCTGCCCTTGCACGAAGATAAATTTTACCTCTGCCCGTTGCATAAGCTTCCTTAATTCCCCTTGTACCCATAATAATACCTGCGGTAGGGAAGTCAGGGCCTTTAATGTACTGCATAATTTCATCAAGCTCGGCACTCGGATTATCAATAAGGCAGCACATACCCTCCACAACTTCGTTCATATTATGCGGCGGAATATTTGTTGCCATACCTACTGCGATACCTGATGAACCGTTAACAAGTAAGTTTGGATAACGCGACGGTAAAACGGTAGGCTCTTTGCTGTTATCATCAAAGTTAGGAACAAAATCAACTGTGTCTTTCTTGATGTCCTCAAGCATTTTCATAGCGATTTTACTCATTCTGCTTTCTGTGTAACGGTAAGCAGCAGCCGGGTCACCGTCAACAGAACCGAAGTTACCGTGTCCGTCAACAAGAATATGCCTCATTGAAAACGGCTGTGCAAGCCTAACCATTGCGTCATAAACAGATGCGTCACCGTGCGGGTGATAGTGACCAAGCACTTCACCGACTGTGGTAGCACATTTACGGTATGGCCTGTCAGGATAAAGATTATTTGTATACATAGCATAAAGTATTCTTCTGTGTACCGGCTTTAAACCGTCACGCACATCAGGAAGCGCACGCTGAACAATAACACTCATTGAGTAATCAAGGAATGCTTTTCTAATCTCGTCACTGATTTCTACATCTTTAATTTTTTGATTGTCGTAACGAATTTCATTACTATCCATTATTTAACCTCCAAAGCAGAGTTCGTTTGTTTATATTTTATCAAAATATGCGTAATTAGAATTTTTCTTGATATTTTTTAATACTCCTGCTCTTATTTCAAGCGGAATTGAGCTGATAGGAAAAATGTTTGTTCCCGTCGGCACTATAAAATACACATATTCTTTTGTTTCAATTATTGCACTTACCATATTATAGGGATATACGCCTATGAGCATAGGCTCGTCCTCTTTTGGCAAAGTTTTAAATTCAACAGTATTTTCACCTACTGTTATTTCTCTTAACTCACCGTAAGTAATATCCTTTTTCAAGCACCTCTCAGCCCTTTTTTTAGGCCTGATTTTTGTAACATAAAATGAATACACAGCCACGCCGATAATATAAAATGCCACAATAAGCAAATATGCATAATTTTTTTCGCTTACTGCGTAATATGTGTTCATTACAAGCACTATAAGCACGGTGATATATACCATATTTAAAAACTTGCTTGTTTTAAGCTTAAAAAGCTCAAAATTTATCAAATCTTTTTTTTCAAGGGTATAATTAAAAGTAAAGTCCATTATTTCATTACCCCCTTGCTTTTAAGAATTTTTATTATTTCTTCAAGCTCGTTTTTATATCTTTCCTTGCTGATAACCGCAACACCGCGGCTTAAAGTAGGTAATATAATAAGTTCTTTTTTAGTTTCTTTTACTGCATATACACTTTTCCACGGTGCATAAACTTTTTCAAAGCTGCCGATAAGTTCCAGCCCCTCATCATAAATTCTGATTGTGTTTTCTTCATTTAAAATAGGGGAACGCTGAAAATCATTCATCACACTGTTTTTAGTCATTATCATTTTAAATACAAAAAACAGCATCAGCATAATTGAAAGTATTAAAAGAAATGTATCTTTTAATACACCCGTAAAAGTTAAAATTGCAGCAAGAACTAAAAATACTGTTAAACATACAAGCTCACAGGTTTCATTCATCCCGAGTTTGCTTGTTTTAAAGTTAAAGCCTCTGTAAAATTCATCGGCTGTCATTTTAAAAGTCAGTTTCATAATTTCACACTGTTATACATCCAAGTTTTGAACAAATTTTGCGTTTTTCTCAATAAATTCTCTTCTCGGTTCAACATTATCACCCATAAGAATAGAGAAATTTTCGCTTGCTCTTTGTGCGTCTTCAATAGTTACACGCAGCATTGTTCTGAATTCAGGGTCCATTGTTGTTTCCCAAAGCTGTTCAGGGTCCATTTCACCAAGACCTTTGTATCGCTGAATATCGCAGTCACCGCCGAATTCGGCAATTTTATCATCTCTTTCTTCATCAGAGAATGCATAGCTGCTCTTTTTACCCTTTGATACTTTGAAAAGAGGAGGTTGAGCAAGGTAAACATATCCGTCTTCAATAATTTGCGGCATATATCTGAAGAAAAATGTTAAAAGAAGTGTTCTGATGTGCGCACCGTCGACATCGGCATCGGCCATAATTATAATTTTATGGTATCTTAATTTGTTAATATCAAAATCTTCGCCGATACCTGTACCGAGTGCCATTACAACCGGAACAAGCTTTTCATTTGTAATAACCTTGTCCACTCTTGCTTTTTCAACATTAAGCATTTTACCCCAAAGCGGGAGAATTGCCATATGCTGCTTATCTCTGCCCTCTTTTGCAGAACCGCCTGCCGAATCACCCTCGACTATGTAAATTTCACATTTTTCAGGGTCATTGCTTATGCAGTCTGCCAGCTTACCAGGAAGTGAGTTGCCTTCAAGCGGAGATTTTCTTCTTGCATTTTCTCTTGCTCTTCTTGCAGCTTCTCTTGCACGGGATGCGTCAAGCGACTTATTAAGAAGTGTTTTTGCAACATTAGGATTTTCTTCAAAATAAGTCATAAGCTTATCATAAAGCATTGTTGAAACAAGGCCGGTAATATCTGTATTGCCGAGCTTGCCTTTTGTTTGCCCTTCAAATTGAGCCTCGGTAAGCTTTACGCTGATAACCGCAGTTATGCCCTCACGCACATCATCACCGGTAAACTTTTTATCACTGTCTTTGAGAATACCGAATTTTTTACCGTAATCGTTAAATACTCTTGTAAGAGCAGTTTTAAATCCTGTTTCGTGCGTACCACCGTCAATAGTATTGATATTATTTGCAAATGAAAGAAGTGTTTCATTGTAAGAATCTGTATAGCAAAGTGCAACTTCGGCACTTCTGTCACCCTTTGTGGTTGAAAGGTGAATTACTTCATCCTGAATTGGATTAAGACCTCGGCTTGTGTTGATATATTCTACGAAAGAGCGAATACCGCCCTCATAGCAAAATTCTTCACCGCTGTCTTCATCTCCTCTTTTATCTGTAAGAGTGATTGAAAGCCCTGCATTAAGAAATGCCTGCTCACGAAGTCGCCTTGCAAGAATTTCATAATCATAAACCGTTGTTTCCTGAAAGATTTCAGCGTCGGCTTTAAATCTGATAGTAGTACCGTGGCCGTCTTTATCTGCAATGATATGTAAATCATTTACAGGCTTACCTCTTTCAAATTTTTGGCTGTATACATGGCCGTTTTGTGTAACTTCAACTTCAAGCCACTCTGATAATGCGTTTACAACAGATGAACCAACACCGTGCAAACCGCCCGATACTTTATAGCCTGAACCGCCGAATTTACCGCCTGCGTGAAGTACGGTAAGTACAACCGTAACGGCAGGAAGCCCTGTTTTTTCATTTATACCTGTCGGTATACCACGGCCGTTATCCTTAACTTCAATAATATTCCCCGGTAAAATGTTACATTCAATATGTGTACATACACCTGCAAGTGCTTCGTCAATAGAGTTATCAACAATTTCGTAAACGAGGTGATGAAGTCCTCTCGGCCCTGTTGAACCGATGTACATACCCGGCCTTTTACGAACTGCTTCAAGACCTTCAAGCACCTGAATATCTTTTGCGGAATATTCTTCGGTTACAGTAGTGTCAATGTCAGCTTCTTCAAGTTCAATCTTGTTTTCTTCTTCGCTCATATTGATTTAAGTCTCCTTTTAGCATAATGCTAAGAATTATTTTTTACTTTTTTGCCCCGCCTCAACTCTTTTTAGCAGTGTTGATGTATTAAGCGGGCAAATATATATTTTATCCTTGCAAACAATAAAACTTTTTGGAAGTTCATAGTTTACATAAATTACTTTTTTGTTTTTTTCACTGTTTGATAAATAATCACGCGTCGCTTTATTTACCGTAGAGGTATCCATATCAAAAATGCCGAGTATTTCATTACTGCTGATAACTGTGTTACCGCCTAAATATATATACATCAGTTTTTGCACCTGCCGTTTTCAATATGAAATGTTTTGCCTTTTTTAAGCCTAAGCACAGTATTAGCGTCACAGCAGGTGATGAAAACCTGCCAATTTTTAATGTGATTAAGTATGTAATCCTGCCTTGATTCATCAAGTTCGCTCATAACATCATCAAGCAGTGCAAGCGGCTCATCATCAGTCATTTCTTTTAATAAACTTGCTTCTGCAAGCTTAAGCGCAAGCACACAGCTCCTCTGCTGCCCCTGTGATGCATAAAGCCTGGCACTTTTTTCATTTATAAGTATTTCCATATCGTCCCTGTGCGGACCCGAAGTAGTAATTCTGTTTAATATATCACTGTTTCTGCCTGAAATTAAAAGCTTTGTAAGTTCATTTTCAATTTCTGCAACGCTTTTATCTTTGCATTCAAATCCACATTGAAGTTTTAAATCTATTTTTTCACGCCCTTTTGAAAGTCCGTCAAAAATTTCTGTGGCAAATGGTAACAGTGCTTCAATATATTTTTCACGCTGGTAAATTATTTTTGCTCCGCTTTTTGCAAGATTTTTATCCCAAATATAGAGCATATCCTCCAAATTTGCGTTATTTTTCATATCTTTTAAAAGCATATTTCTTTGTGCAAGGCAGCGGTTATATTCTTTTAATACGCTTCTGTAATTTGATTTCAGCTGGCATAATGAATTATCAATAAATTTTCGCCTTTCAATCGGCCCGTCCTTAACCATAGACAGATGAACCGGTGAAAAAATTACTGCTTTTAATTCATCACCGAGGGCGGTTGTACTTTTTTTTTCAATTCCGTTTAATTTAGCTGTACGCCTGCCTTTAATAATAAGTTCGGCATTTTGTTTTCTTGATTTATTTTCAAATTCAATTTTCAGCTTCGCACTTTCTTTTTTAAATTCAACAAGTTCTTTATCCCTTACACCGCGAAAACTTTTACTTCCGGTAAAAAGATAAATTGCTTCAATCAAATTTGTTTTTCCCTGCGCATTTTCGCCCCAAATGATATTTACATCATCAAAATCAAGCTTTAATTTTTCTATATTTCTGAAATTTTCAATTTCTATTGAATCAATTTTCATTTGTAATAATTTTATAATCTACCGAAAATACGGATACTGTATCTCCGCCGTGTATTTTTTTGCCCCTTGCTGTGCAGGTTTCACCGTTTACTTTAACTATTCCGTCTTGAATAAAAGTTTTTGCCTGCCCGCCGGTTTCGGCAATGCCTTTAAATTTTAAAAATGCGTCAAGTCTGATAAATTTGGTAGTAATATTTACATTTTCATTTTTTCTCGGTGTTGCTTTTGCTTTAATTTTCATTTTTAAGCCTCATAGGTAATACTAAAAATAAGAATGAATCATTATTTATCGGCAATACTTTTACAGGGCTTACAGCACCGCCGAGTTCAATTCTTACTTGGTCGGTATCTGCAGCGTGAAGTGCGTCAAGCACATATTTTGAGTTAAAGCCGATTTCAACCCTGTCACCGCTTACATTTGCGTGTGTGTAGTTTACCACTCTGCCTATGCTTGATACGGTTGAAACTCTCATTTCATCTGCATCAAATAAACATCTGATTGGGTTTTTCTTATCATTTTCAATTACAGGAAGTGTTCTTTCAATGCAGTTTATTGCATCACTTGTGTTAATCAAAACTGTTGTGTTGCAGGTTTTAGGCACTGCTGCTTTGTAATCAAGGAAGTCACCGTCAAGCAAACGGCTGATAATACTGTAATTATCTACATCAAATACAATGTGCCTTTTGCCTACACTGATTGAAATATCCTTGTCATTTTCTGTATTAAAAAGTTTGATAAGTTCTCTGATTGTTTTTTTAGGAACAATAAAGCTAATATCTTCACCGTCGTATTTTACTGTTTCTGTTCTTATTGCAAGCCTATATCCGTCAACACCGATAAGTCTTAACTGATTTTGCGTAAGTTCAAATTTAAGGCCTGTATGTACCGGCTTTGATGCTTCTGTATCGGCAACTGCAAAAAGTGTTTGTGATACCATATTTTGAAGTATACCTTGGTTTAAAAACAGAGGATAACCTCCTGATACAGACGGTAATTCAGGGTAATCATCAGCATCAATACCTGAAATGTTATATTGTGCCGCACCGCTTATAATAGAAACGGAAGTTGAGCTGATTTCAAATGTAACCTTGCCTTCAGGTAATTTTCTTATAATATCACTTATAACTTTTGCATTTATTACTATTGCACCCGGTTCAACCACACTTGCCTGAAGTGTTGTGTTAATTCCGAATTCAAAATCATAGCCGGTAAGACTTAATGTATCTGAACCGCATTCCATAAGTATACCCTCAATGGTAGGAATAGTTACTTTTGTGCTTACTGCTCTCATTACATTTGAACAAGCTTCGCTTAATTCTTTTGTATTACATGTAAATTTCATTTTTTTAATCCTCCGTCTATCTATATAGTCTTGTTATAGTAGTATGTAGTAGAGGCTGTGGAAAATGTTAAAATATCTTCAAACTATTGATAATTAAGGAAATTTTTAAAAAGTTTTTAAAATTTCAATTGTTTAAAAAATTTGAAAATTGTGTAAAAAATATGTTTTCCACAGTCATTGTTAATTAAAAAGTAAAAAATGTTGAAAAAATTGTGGAATTATTGAATGCTTTTTGCATTTGAAATTATATCGTTAATTTGCCTTGCAAGCTTTGAATTTGTTTCAATATCCTTTTCAATTTGGTCAATATTATACATTACTGTTGAATGATGTTTTTTAAACTCGGCACCAATATCTTCATAGCTCATATTAGTAACTTTTCGTACTGCATAAAAAGTAATCTTTCTTGCGTCGGATATTGTTTTTTTCCTTTGCCCGCCGTAAATATCTTCTACCGATACACCCGTGGTTCTGCTTACTTCTTCTACTATCTTTTGAATTGTAACAGGAATTGGCTGAGTATCTTCCATTACAACTTTTACAATGTTTTGTGCAAGTGCAATGGTAGGTGTGGTTTGGTTTATATCACAATATGCGTAAAGCTTTTTGGTAACACCTTCAAGCTGGCGAATATTTGATTTTACTTTATCTGCTATGTAATCAATTACCGAATCCGGAATTTCAAAATTAAGCATCATAGCTTTGCGCTTAACTATTTCACATCTTGTTTCATATTCAGGTGGCTGAATATCTGCAAGAAGTCCGTCTTCAAATCGGGTTTTAAGCCTGTCTGTAATAGACTGAATTTCCTTTGGCGGACGGTCAGAGGTAATAACTACCTGCTTACCGGCAAATACAAGTGTATCAAAAGTATGGAAAAATTCTTCAATAGTCTGCTGTTTGCCGGCAATAAACTGAATATCATCAATTAAAAGCAAATCAATGCTGTTTCTGAATTTTTCGTGAAATTCATCAGTAGTTTTATATTGAAGTGCCTGCATAAATTCATTTACAAATTGCTCGGCACGGATATATAAAATATTCATATCAGGAAACTTTTTCTTAACTTCATAGCAAATTGCATTGAGCAAATGAGTTTTACCAAGCCCTGAATTACCGTAAATAAAAAGAGGATTATAATTTCTCATTTTGGAATTTTGAGTTAAATTTAAGCCCGGGTCACTCGCAACAGCCTTTGCGGCAACATATGCAAACCTGTTACTTGAACCAACAATGAAATTTTCAAATGTATATTGCTCGTTTTTATAATCTTCAAGGTGCTGTTTATCCTGATAAAATTTATGTTCTTCTCTGTCATTATCTTCAGCACAAATATATTTAATTTTAACTTCAAAACCCATAATTGCGGCAAAAGCTTCACTGAACATTGTGCCGTATTGTGAAATAACAACATCCATATACATAGCACTCGGAAGCCTTAAAGTAATTGTTGCAGCTTCAAAGCTTACAAATTCAGTCTTTTTTATCCATAAATTAAAAGCTGTTTCCGTAACTCTTTCTTCGCAGTAAGTAAGAACAGCGTTCCAAATTTCTTTAAAAGAATCCATTTTTACCTCCGTATTTTTACCTAAAAATACAATACTCCAAGCTAATTATCATATACAATCTATATTAGCATATAAAATGTATTTAATCAATACTTATTTTAAATATTTATATATATTATTATATAGAATATTATATAGATATATAGAAATAAAAATATATTAGTAGTTGTAAAATAAAATATGATATTGTATAATAATCAAAATGGAGGTGCAATATGAGAATTTTTAAAAATCGAGGAGATATATTCTTCTCAAAAACAAATAAAGAAAAATCAACAGAGCAAAAAATTCTTCTTATTGCTCTTGTCATTATAGTTTTGTTTTCACTCGTATTTATGATTTGTGTGGGTGCAAAAAATGATTTCAGCGTTAAAAAGTTTTTTGAACCGGAAAATTTATCAACAACACAGGCAGTTGAAGAAAGTACGATTGAATTACCGCAAGTGAGCGGCAAAACAAATTATATAGTTACCGTAAGTGAAAAGGAAAGCTTGCTTTTTGCCGAGCTTATACAGGTTGATTTTGATAACACTTCATATAAAGTTTGCACATTAAAACCGTCAACTGAATATGACGGAAGTACACTTTCATACATCTATTCACATTCGGGTGTGCAAAATGTTAAATCTGCGGTTGAAAATATGTTTTCCACTTCAATTGATTATTATATTGATTTTGAAAAAGATAAATTTGCAGATTACTATGATTCTTTGGGTGAAGTTAATTATGCTGTCAGCTCGGATATTAAATATAAAAATAACAAAACCACTGTTCCTTATACAGTAAGAATAAAAGCAGGGGAGCAGGTAATTAAAGGTTCGCAGGCAGTTAATTTGGTAAGGTATTACCTTGAAAGCGGTAATAATCAATCGGGTGCAAACGATATTTTGCTTACATCACTTTCAAAGCAGTTAAATGCAGAAAATTTTGCTGAAAAAGACAGTTTCTTTCAGGATTTAGTAACTAAAGCTAATACTAATATCACAGTTCGTGATTATGCGGCTGCCGATGATAAAATCACTGTTTTATGCAATTCGCAAAACGGTATCAGTATTTACGGTGCAGAAATAAAATATAAAAACAATAAAATTACTAAAAAAACACTTCAAAAAGCAAAAGGCTATTTTACAAAATAAGAGGATATATTTATGGATAAGGAAAGAATAGAAAATGCGGTAAGGGAAATATTATTGGCTGTGGGTGAAGATCCAGACAGGCCGGGTTTGCTGGAAACACCTAAAAGAGTGGCTAATATGTATGAAGAAATATTTGCCGGATTAACGGAAGACCCAAAGCAGCACATTAAACTTTTTGATGAAGTATCAAATGATGAAATGGTAATTGTAAAGGATATTCCTTTTTATTCAATGTGCGAGCATCATTTATTACCGTTTTTCGGTATGGCACATATCGGCTATATTCCGAGTGATAATAAAATTATCGGCCTTTCAAAACTTGCAAGAATAGTAAATAATTTTGCAAAAAAACCGCAGGTTCAGGAAAGGCTTACAAGCGATATTGCAGATTTTCTTAATGATAATCTTCAGCCAAAGGGTGTTGCGGTTATTATGGAAGCCGAACATATGTGTATGACTATGCGCGGTGTAAAAAGTGCAGGTGCAAAAACTCAAACATCTGCTCTTCGCGGAATTATGCGCACAGACGCTAAAACAAGAGCAGAAGTTTTATCACTTTTAAAATAATTTACCTTTTGGTTTTCGGAGCAATAAAATGATTTGGAAATGTAAAAATAAAAATATTGAATACGGTAAAGATGTACTCATTATGGGCATTGTAAATGTTACTCCTGACAGTTTTTCAGACGGGGGCGATCATTTTTCATGCGAGGACGCAGTAGAATGTGCCTTAAATCTTGTAAAAGACGGGGCAGATATTATAGATTTCGGCGCACAGTCCACCAGGCCGGGCCATATTCCTGTTTCTGATAAAGAGGAATGGCAGAGGCTTGAAAGTGTTTTAAAGGCTGTCAAAGGAAAAATAGATGTACCTGTGTCAATTGATACATATTATCCTTATGTTGCCGAAAAATCGCTTGAGCTTGGTGCTGATATAATAAATGATGTAAGCGGAATAATAAATCCGGATATGGCAAAAATCATCAAAGACAGCAAAGCAGGCTGGGTAATTATGCACAATGGTGCCGGCACACCCGATGATATTAAAGAATTTTTTGAAAATTCAACAGCCGAATGTGAGCGCCTTGGCATTGATAAATCACAGATTTGTCTTGATATGGGAATAGGTTTTGGTAAAGAATATAAAGAAAGCCTTGCACTTTTGACAAAAATTGGTTATTATAAGAAGGAAGGCTATCCTCTTCTTCTCGGAACATCAAGAAAAAGGGTGATAGGCGAGGGCAGCAGGCAGGCTGAACCGAAGCAAAGAACATACGGTAACATTGCCGCTGATGCTATTGCTATAATGCAAGGCGTAGATATTATTCGTTTACATGATGTTTTGCATGAAAAGCAGGGTATCTATATGGCTCAGGCTTTGCGTGAGTCATATGAAAACAGAATATAATATATCATTGTGTTTCAGTCAGAGAGGTTGTGGGATTTTTTATGGACAAAATTTTGATCCGTGATTTAAAAATTTTTGCATATCACGGAGTTAATGAGGAAGAAAAAATTAACGGGCAAAATTTTGTTTTTGATATTGACTTATTTGTTAATATGACTAAAGCCTGTTACAGCGATGATGTGAATGACACGGTAAGCTATGCAAAAGTCATTAAAACCGTTACAAAGGTTGTGACTGAAAAAAAGTATAATTTACTTGAAAAAGTGGCTCAAATCACGGCTGACGCAATTTTAGAAGAATATTCTGATGTTTCAAAAGTGAAAATCACATTAAAAAAACCAGAAGCTCCTATGAAAGCAGATTTTTCATATGTGGGCGTAAAGATTGAGAGGGAAAGATAGTGCGCTATGTTTTGGGTATAGGCACCAATGTAGGTGACCGTAAAGAAAATATAGACAAAGCAATTAAGGCAATTGAACTTTTGCCGCAAACAAAGATTGTACTCAAAAGTTCAATTTATGAAACTCAGCCTGTCGGCTATGATGAACAGCAGGATTTTTATAATATTTGCGTTGAAGTGCAAAGTATTTTTAATCCATATGAAATGATAGGCGCAGTGTTGGGAATTGAAGCGGGATTCGGCAGAGTTCGTTCAATCAAAAACGGACCGCGAATTATAGATATTGATATTATATTTGCTGAAAATATAGTAATTGAAACAAGAAATCTTACTACTCCTCATCCAAGATATAAAGAGAGAAGATTTGTTTTAGAACCGCTTATGGAGCTTTATCCTGACGGTCATTTTTACGGATATAGTTTTTACGGATTAAGCGAAAAAATTAAAAATCAGGCAATTAAAAAATTATAAATTACATAAAATAAGACGGGAATTAACCCGTCTTATTTTTTTGGAAAAATTAAATTTTAATAGCAAAATTTCTTTACTTTATATTTATCTTTTTTGCAAAGAATATTATTGCACAAAGGTGCAAAGGAGGTAATGAATATGAGTAAAAAAACATCAACAAATATGATGAAAATTATGGGTGCAACGCTTGCCGTTTGCTCGGCGGCAGCAATTATGGGCGGAATGAAAACAAGTAATTCTTCAGCCAAAAAAACTATGAAAAAAGCCGGCGAAAAAGTAGTTGAATTCGTTGACACCGTAGCTTCTTTTATGTAAAAAAGCAAAAAGCAAAAGCCGAAGGATTTCTCCCTCGGCTTTCGCTTTTTTATCATCGACCCAAAGAGCCGACGTCATGGATTAAATTATCAGTCGTTAGCATGACCTGTTGTACCGAATACAACATCAATCTTGTGTGCTACAACTTCTTCAATAAGATTTCTTGCAGGAGTAAGATATTGACGAGGGTCAAAATGAGTTGGATTTTCAGCAAAATGCTCTCTTATTGCTGCTGTCATTGCGATACGAATGTCAGAGTCAACATTGATTTTGCATACTGCCATTGATGCTGCTTTACGAAGCATATCTTCAGGAATACCAATAGCATCAGGCATTTCACCGCCGTATTTGTTAATAAGCTTGATATGGTCTTGGTTAACTGATGATGCACCGTGAAGTACGATTGGGAAACCAGGAAGCTTCTTGCCAACTTCTTCAAGAATGTCAAAACGAAGCTGTGGCTTCTGGCCAGGCTTAAACTTGTAAGCACCGTGGCTTGTACCGATAGCGATTGCAAGTGAGTCAACACCTGTTCTTGTAACAAAATCATATACTTCTTCAGGTCTTGTATAAGATGCGTTATCAGCGTCAACCTTTACATCATCTTCAACACCTGCAAGTGTACCAAGCTCACCCTCAACATCTACGCCGTGAGCGTGTGCATATTCAACAACCTTCTTTGTAAGAGCGATATTTTCTTCATATGGAAGTGAAGAACCGTCAATCATAACAGAAGTAAATCCACCGTCAATACAAGCTTTGCAAGTTTCAAAGTCAGGACCGTGGTCAAGGTGAAGGGCAATTGGAAGACCTGTTTCTTCAGCTGCTGCCTTTACCATAGCAACAAGGTAACCGTGTGATGCATACTTTCTTGCACCTGCTGAACATTGAAGAATAACAGGAGCGTTAAGCTTCTTTGCAGCACGGGTAATACCCTGTACAATTTCCATATTATTTACATTGAAAGCACCGATAGCGTATCCGCCTTCATATGCTTTTTTAAACATTTCAGTAGTAGTAACTAATGGCATTTTTATATCTCCTAAATTACTAAAAATTATGAGTGAAATTCACTCAACGGTGATATTATACATCATATGAATTAAAATATCAATAATTATTTTTAAAGTTCTTTATTTTTTGTATTTTTTTCGTCATATTCTATTACTTCGCGGGCAATATATATAGGTCTTTTCTTGGTTTCAATATAATTTTTTGCAAGATATTCGCCCATAATTCCCGTGGTAAAAAGCTGAATTCCGCCTAAAAACGATATAAGTATAACAAGCTGGGTAAATCCGTCAACTTCAATATTGCTTACAAGCTTTCTTATTAAGGTAATAATAATATAAATTATACTTAAAAATATGGTTGCACCGCCGATATAGCCGGATATTTTAAGCGGTACGGTTGAAAATGCAATTATTCCGTCAATTCCGTATTTTAAAAGTTTTGAAAAATTAAAACTGCTTTTTCCGTTTTTTCTGCTTTCGGCTGTGTAAGGAATATATTTTGTGTTAAATCCAACCCAGCTGAAAATACCCTTGCTGAAACGGTAATATTCACCCATAGATAAAATAGCGTCTTTCACACTTTTGCGAAAAGTTCTGAAATCGCTTGCCCCGTCAACAAAATGTGTATCGGTATATTTATCTGCAAATTTGTAAAAGGTTTTTTTGCAAAATTTAAAAAATGCGTTTTCATGCCTGTTTTCCTGGCAGGCGCATACGCTGTCAACACTTTCGTCATTTTCCAAAATATTTATCATTTTTTTTACTATTTCGGGATTTTGCTGTAAATCGGTATCAATAATGGTGATGTATTCGCCACAGCAGTGCTCAAGCCCGGCATACATTGCCGCTTCCTTGCCGAAATTTCTTGAAAAATTGATTATTTTAATATTTTGGCAGCTTTCTTTTTTTAATTTCTTCAGTTCGCCTATTGTGTTGTCTGCGCTTCCGTCGTTAATAAATACAAGCTCATATTCATCTGTATTTGCAAAAGTGTCAAGCACGGCTTTTGCAAAAGGCTTAATATTTTTTTCTTCGTTATAACACGGGCAAATAAATGATTGCTTCATTTTTTCACTTCCTTATCGAACATTTTATATTATGTATTCGATATTGTCAAATATAGTATTATTCTAAATTTCCTGTTAAAAGCATTATTGCACTTAATGCGGTAACAGGGGCAGTTTGCGTACGCAAAATACGCGGGCCTAATGACGCTATTTTGCCGCCGGCTGATTTAATCAGCTCGACTTCGCTTTCTTCAAATCCGCCTTCAGGGCCTATATATACAGATACACTTTTTATATCTTGCGGTATTATTGATTTTAAGCTTTCGCCGCCGCCCTCGTAAAAAAGTATTTTTAATTCGCTTTCGTCATTTTCAACTGCTTTTTTAAGTTCGGTCATATCCATAATTTCAGGCACAATGCCGCGCCCGCTCTGCTGTGATGCTTCAAGTGCGATTTTTTTGTACCTTTCGCCTTTTTTCTTCGCCTGCTTTTCATCAGGTCTGCTCACACTTCTGTGAGTAAGCGTAGGGCAAATTGCCGCAATGCCGAGTTCTGTGCATTTTTGTATTACATCTTCAAGCTTGCTTGCTTTCGGCACTCCCTGGTAAAGCGTAACTTTTACACTCGGTTCGCTGTTATTTGCCTGCTTGTAACATACACTCAATGTAACAAGTCCGCCGCTTATGCCGTTAATTTGGCACCCGTAGTCGTTTCCGTCACCGTTTGTTAAAGTCAGCATATCGCCCTTTTTCATTCTAAGTGCTTTTGCAATGTGGCGCGATTGTTCCTCATTAAGCGTGATTTGCCCGTTAGGTTCAAAATCTATAAAAAGCTTTTGCATATTTTCTCCTTATTTTAAATTATTCCTTGCCCAGTGAAATAAATATTGCTGTGCTATTCCGCCGATACCGTCAAAGCATTTCGGCAACCCGTTTGGATAATATTCCATAACCCTTTTCATCCATACATCAATCGGGAATGCGTCATAAAACCCGAAGCCGAACAGCAGTGCGCAGTTTGCAACTTTAATTCCCACTCCGTAAATGTTTAAAAGCTCTTTTCTTGCTTCTTCAAGCGAAAGGGTTTTTATTTTTTCAAGGTCAATTTCTCCGTTTGAAACGCTTTTTGCAAGGCGTTCAAGGTATTTTGCCCTGTAACCTGTGCCGAGTGCTTCAAAATCCTCAACCGTAAGCTTGCTCAATTCTTCGGCAGACGGAAAAGAGTAATATCCTTTTTTTACTTCCTTTCCGTATTTTTGGCAAAGCCTTTCAATAATACCTTTTATTCTTTTAATATTATTTTGCTGGCTTATTACAAATGAGCAGAGTGCTTCCCAGCTGTCTTGGTTTAATATCCTTATTCCGTAATATTCATCAATGGTGGAGGATAAAAGCTCGTCTTCTTTTAATGTATTGCATATTTTAACATAATCTTTGTCAAAATCAAAATAATTTCGCCATATGTTATCAAAATCCTTCTTTGCGGTGTCTTTTAATATAAATGTATCATCACCAATCTTTTTGATGTTTAAATACACACCCTTTACAACACCGCTGTAACTTCCGTCTTTTTCTTTAACCCAGCGAAAAGCTTGCCCGCAGTCGAGCGTCAAATCAAGGTCAAAGCATTTTACACCGTGCAAAATTATATCGCTGTCTTTAATTTCGATTTTCATAATTTCCTCTTGTCAATTGTTTTTTTAAAATTGTATTACTTTTGTAACATCTTCGTACAAAGAGTATAACATTTTTTTGTCAAGAGTGAAAGTTAAAAATAGCAATTTACACAAAATTTTTAGTTCAAAGTCGAACTTTCAAAAATGTTGAAAACTATGTGTAAAGTTATGAAAACTCAAATTTTTTATCACTAAAAAGAGTTTTCAACAGTAAAAAATGCCCAAACAACGCACTTTCCGGCTAAGTTTTTAACATTTTCCACAGAGTTTTCCACAATGATGAACTGTAAGGTTAAATATACATTCGGTTATATTAAAAGCTTGTCAAGAAAAAAATTTTATAAGAATTGACAAAATTCAACAAAAACTTTTTAGTATATTTGCCACTCCTTTTTCCTACACTAATTGTATAAATTTGAAAGGAATTTTTGAAATGATTAAGGGTGTAAGCAAGCAAATTTTGGAAGTTACAAACACAGATAATCCATATTTTGATAAGATTATATTTTTTGTTAAGCCCGAACATCAGTCAACAGACCGCAAAAAACTTCAAAAAGAAGCCGAGGCAGTTGCGGCTTTAAAGCAAAAACCGCCCAAGCTGAAATTAACAAAGCACCAAATAATCAAAACCGCAGTTTTATCCCTGCTTTTTACAATGGCGGGGTGCGGTATTACATTTATTATTACATTATTAGTATAGGAGAGATATAAAATGACAGTATATAAAGCTTTTCGCAATTTGATTATTGCGCTTGCAATTGTGGGAATTATCGTGGCTGGTTCGCTAATCGGCTTTTCGGCGTATCGCATTTATGATTATGCACAAAACAGCCAATATGTTGTGTCGAAACTCGGTTCAACCGGGGATGAAGTAAATAAAATTCAAAAAAAGCTTTCATCACTCGGCTTTTATAACGGTTCGGTTGACGGTGTTTACGGTAACGATACCAAAAGTGCGGTAAAGGCTTTTCAAAAAAGCTGCGGCATTACGGCAGACGGAATATGCGGCAAAACCACGCTTCTTTATCTCGGGCTTTCGGGCGGCGGTTCATCAAATAATACTGAATATTCAAATTCCGATGTTGAACTTTTGGCTAAAGTTATAAGCGCAGAGGCAAGGGGAGAATCGTATGAGGGGCAGGTAGCAGTCGGAGCTGTAATATTAAATAGGGTAAAGCACCCGTCTTTTCCCGATTCTATCAGCGGTGTAGTGTACCAAAAAGGTGCGTTTTCGTGTGTAAATGATTCTAACTGGTATGCCGCAGTTGCCGATTCATCAAAAAGGGCGGCTATTGACGCATTAAATGGTTGGGACCCGTCAGGCGGTGCAATTTATTATTTCAACGCTTCCAAAACATCAGATGCTTTTATGCATTCAAGGCAGGTTATTAAAACAATCGGAAATCATAAATTCTGCATTTAGTTTTATTTTATAACATATGCGCCGGTCATTGTGCATTCGTCATTTTTTATGTCATATGTTATATTTGTATTTACAATTTCATAACCTTCAAGCTCTCTTTCCGATATGATTGAGAGCTTCTTTTTTGCAAGGTTTACAAGTTCATCATTTGTTAAATCATATTTTATGCAGTTAATTGACTGCTCGTTTGTTACGGTGCAGCCGATAGGCAGTTCTTTTTTCTTTATTGTTAAAAATTTATCGCTTTTAGTTTCAAAATCAGCTTTTTTTATTTTAAAATACAGCGGAATATTGAGCGAAAAGAAATGTAAATTATAGTAATTTTTGCTTTGCTTTATACTCATTTTGCTTTGCTGCCTTTGGGCTGTAACGGTTATTTCTTTTCTTATAGCTTTAATTCCTTTGAGCTTGTATTCGTCAATTTCTTCAGGCTTTTGCGTTGTTTCGTTTATCTCCACTATTGCGGTAGTGCCTTTTTTGTTTATGTGTACCCACGCAATATCGTCAAAATCGCTCATCATATCCCAGGCAATAGATTTTCTGTCAATAACACCCCACATAACGCCGGTTTTAAACTTGTGGTTATCCAAATATGCAGATATTGTGTTTTTGCTTAATCTGTCACAGCCGGTTATTTCTATGTTCCATACAAATGCACCCAAAAATGATAATATAAATACAAATAACAGTGCGCCGATAAAAAAGCCCGTGCGTTCTTTCAGAGGAGATAGGAAAAAAGGCAGTCCGTGCTTTTTGATAACTTTTACACACCCGCCGTGCCGCAGCGCAATGCGGTGCAGTTTTTTATATGTGCCTATTCTGCAAATTGCGGTAAATCTGTTTTCCGTAAGTGAAATATTTTGTATTTCAACTCCGTTTTCAAAACATTCGTTAATAAAGCCTTCGCTAAATCCTTTTTTAAATTCAAAATCTACATATCCTAAAAGAAATCTGAAAAATTTTATCAAGTTGAAAACTCCATTGAAGTTATGTTGCCCTGCACTATTGCACCCTCACGGGTAAATGAATTTATTTTTAAATCATCGCCCCAAAAAGTAATAAGCTGTGAGCCGAGCGATACGGTAATTTTTGTGTTTGAATATTCTATTATGCTTTCAAGTCCGTCAACAAGACATTCGCTTCCTGCCATTTCAAGCCTGGGCTTGCCTATGTAATAATCAAGAGGATTTGCTTTGTCCTGTTTTTTATTTTTAAATATTTTCATTTAATCACCGTTAAATATATATGCAAAAAAGAGAGACAAAATCAATTGTCTCTCTAAATAATTTATTAAAATCTTATTTACTGTTTTTATGCTTTGATGCTGCGGTTACAAAACCTCTGAACAAAGGGTGCGGCTTATTAGGCCTTGATTTAAATTCCGGATGGAATTGGCAGGCTACAAACCACGGGTGGTTTGGTATTTCAACCATTTCCACAATATGATTATCAGGTGATGTGCCGGCAAAAATCATTCCGCCGCTTAAAAGGTCGTTTCTGTAATCATTGTTTACTTCATATCTGTGCCTGTGTCTTTCATAAATCATTGAAGCACCGTAAAGCTCATATGATTTTGATTCAGGGTTTAATGTGCAAGGGTATTGGCCGAGGCGCATTGTGCCGCCCATATCCGTAACCTCTTTTTGCTCAGGTAAAATATCAATTACAGGGAATGGGGTATCAGGGTTGATTTCGGCTGAATTTGCACCGTTCATACCGAGTACATGCCTTGCAAATTCAATAATTGCAATTTGCATTCCAAGGCAAATGCCGAGATACGGTATACCGTGTGTTCTTGCATATTGGCAAGCGTTGATTTTGCCCTCAATACCTCTGCTTCCGAAGCCACCCGGTACAAGTATTCCGTCAACATCGCCCAAAATATCATCAAGGTTAACATCGTCACCCTCTAATGTTTCTGAATCAATCCAATCAATGTCAACCGCACTTCTTGTTTCAATTCCGCCGTGCTTTAATGCTTCGTTTACCGAAATGTATGAATCGTGGAGTTCAACATATTTGCCGACCATTGCGATTTTAACTGTTTGCTTTGGATTTCTGAGCGCATAAAGCATATTTTCCCAATCTTCAAGGTTAGGTTCATCGCATTCAATACCAAGCTTTTTGATTACTACATCATCCATATGCTGCTCTTTTAACATCATAGGTACTGCATAAAGAATATCGCAGTTGTTATTTTCAATTACACATTCTTTATCAACATTGCAGAAAAGTGCAATTTTATTTCTAATATCATCGGTAAGCGGATGCTCTGTTCTGCAAACGATAATGTCAGGGCTGATACCGATTGAAAGCATTTCTTTTACCGAATGTTGAGTCGGTTTAGATTTAAGTTCATCAGATGCCGCAAGGTAAGGCACAAGTGTTACATGGATGAAAAGGCAATTTTCCCTGCCTGCTTCAACTGCAAATTGGCGAATTGCTTCAAGAAACGGCTGTGATTCAATATCACCCACTGTACCGCCGATTTCAACCAAGCAAACATCTGCGCCGGTGTCTGCATTTCTGTTGATATATCGCTTAATTTCATTTGTAACATGCGGAATAATTTGAATTGTTTGCCCGCCGTAAACACCTTTTCTTTCATCTGAAATAACTTTCCAATATACTCTGCCTGATGTGAGGTTGGAATTTTGTGAAAGGCTTTCATCAATAAATCTTTCATAATGGCCGAGGTCAAGGTCAGTTTCGGCACCGTCATCCGTTACAAATACTTCACCGTGCTGAACAGGGTTCATAGTACCCGGGTCAACATTAAGATATGGGTCAAGCTTTTGCGCTGTGACTTTTAAGCCGCGCGATTTTAACAGCCTGCCCAGTGATGCTGCCGTAATGCCTTTGCCAAGGCCGGATACAACACCGCCGGTAATGAAAATGTACTTCGTTTTGTTCATTAGGTATCACCTCTGTAAAAAAAGTAAATAAGATAAATTAAATAATAAAAGACGGTTGTACGCCTTGTACAACCGTCTGTACTTACTTATTATAAAGCAGTTTTTTTTCTATTTCAATAGAAATTTTAATTTTTTTTAATTTTTTTTCTCGCAAGAGCAGGTCAGGCGAATACCGAGTTTTTTAATCAGATTTTCATCCACATGCGCCAGCATTACTGATGAATGCATTTCGCAGTTTTTGAGTTTTGAAAGCTGATTAAGCGCAAGTTTTGCTTTTTCATCATTTAATGCAGAAATAGAAAGCGCAATCAGCGTTTCATCAGTGTGCAGGCGTGGGTTTTTATTTCCCAAATGGCCCGTTTTAAGCTCCTGAATAGGCTTTATAACTTCAGGCGCAATCAGCAAATCGGCGTCGTCAATTTTTGCCAGGGTTTTAAGTGCATTTAAAAGCATAGCTGATGAACAGCCTAAAAGTGCAGAGGTTTTGCCCGTAACAATAGTTCCGTCATTAAGCTCAATAGCGGCGCAAGGTGCATTTGTTTCTTCCTCAAGCTTCAATGCTTCCACAGCACATTTTCTGTCATCCACACTTAAACCTGCATTGTTCATAAGCAGTTCAAGCTTGTAAATTTCATCTTTATTTGCTCTGCCTTTGATTTGATTGCATTTTGCGGTGTAAAATCTGCGTATGATTTCCTGGTTAGCCGCTTCTTTAACCGCCTCATCATCAAAAATGCAGTTGCCCGCCATATTTACACCCATATCAGTAGGTGATTTGTATGGGCATTTACCGTAAATTTTATCAAATGTGGCTTTTAATACAGGGAATATTTCCACATCTCTGTTGTAATTAACCGTTGTTTTTCCGTATGCTTCAAGGTGCCACGGGTCAATCATATTTACATCGTTAAGGTCTGCTGTTGCAGCTTCATACGCAATGTTTACCGGGTGTTTGAGAGGAATGTTCCAAATAGGGAAAGTTTCAAACTTGGCATAACCCGCTTTTATTCCGCGCTTGTTTTCGTGATAAAGCTGTGAAAGGCAGGTTGCCATTTTACCGCTGCCCGGGCCCGGAGCTGTAATTACTACAAGTGAGCGGCTTGTTTTTATATAGTCGTTTTTACCGTATCCCTCATCGCTCACAATTTTTGAAATGTTTGCCGGGTATCCGTCAATAAGATAATGATGGTAAAAAGGAATTTTTCTGTTTTTAAGCTTCTGCTCAAATGCATTAACTCGCGGTGTGGAAACATATTTAGTCAGCACAACACTGCCAACCATAAGTCCCATTCCCTCAAATGCTTCAATAAGCCTTAATGCGTCGGTAGAATAGGTGATACCGAGGTCGCCCCTGATTTTATTTTTTTCAATATCGTCAGCACTGATAACCAAAACTATTTCTGCCTGCTCTTTAAGCTGAAGCAGCATTTGCAGCTTGCTGTCAGGTTCAAAACCCGGCAAAACCCTTGATGCGTGGTAATCATCAAATAATTTGCCTCCGAATTCAAGATACAGCTTGCCGCCGAATTCGTTTATTCTTTCTTTTATTCTTTCGCTTTGCATTTGCAAATATTTGTTATTATCAAAACCAATCTTGTACATATTCCCTCTCCAAAATATCACAAAATAAAAAACGGCTGTACCACCGATACAACCGTTTGTACTTATATATTATACTTAAAAAATAACGATAAATCAATAGAAAATTATTCGTTAAAATCCGTTTCGATAATTTTCGGGCAATCTTTAGGCGAATATTGCCAATAATCAATATGATTGCTCTGATTAAAATAAACTAAATCTTTTGCTGTGTTTTCCTGCTCATATGCTTCTACAATAATAAGCTTTATCTTCATTTTTTGCTTAATTATTGATTTGATGTATACTGCCACGCTCTGCCCTTCAAACAGGTTATCATCAATTTCCGCAAGCCCTGCCAAATTTGGCATAAGTTCAACAAATACACCGTAATCTTCAATACTTCTTATAACTCCCGTTACCGTTTCGCCGGGGGTAAATAAATCTGCGTTTTCTTCCCAGCTTCCCAAAAGCTCTTTAAGTGTAAAAGTCAGCTTGTCGCCCTCTCTTTTTCTTAATGCAACTTTTATTTTCTGCCCCTCGGTTAATCTCTGCTTTGGGTGGCTGATTCGTGAAACGGAAAGCATATCTATCGGAATAAGGGAGTTTATCCCTGCGCCTATGTCTATAAATGCGCCGAATTTTTCAAGGTGGGTTACTTTTGCGTCAATCACATCACCGTTTTTAAGGTTATCCAAAAACTCCTTTTTGCACTTTTCCTGCACGCTCTTGCGTGACAGCACGGCAAATGTGTTGCCGAAAACATCACGCTCAAAGCCGATAATGTTAAAGCATATGCTTTTGCCCACCTTGGAAATGAGCGCAATATCCCTTACCGTTCCGTCGTCAATTCCTATTGCGCCCTCTTCACGCTTAATAATTCCTCTTATTACACCTAAATCAATATGTAAATTATGCTCCCTGTCACAAAGAAGAACCTTGCCCTCAATAATTTCGTTTTTTATCATAGCATTTTTAATTTCGTCAATGCTTGCAAAAGTTTTGCCGAGCTTTTCGCAGCATCCTTCAGGATAAAATTCCATTTGTTTCACTCTTTTCGATAGTCTTGTAGTTATATTTTATTCATATCAATTGTGAATTATGATAGAATATTTACTGTTGTAAATTTAGGTGTATAGTGATATAATGTTTTAAATTAAAGATAATATTATAGGTGAAAAAATGTAAAGGTGAGAAAATGCAACTTAAACTCGGTGATATTGTTGTAATGAAAAAGCCGCATCCCTGCGGTTCAAAAGAATTTGAAATTACAAGGCTCGGAGTTGATTATAAGCTCAGATGTAAAGGCTGCGGCAGGGAAATTATGATTGCGAGAATAAAAGCGGATAAAAGTATAAAGGCGGTAAAAAATGATGAAAAGCAGTAGGCCTGTCGGCTTTATTGATTCGGGAATAGGCGGCAGTACCGTGCTTAGCGAATCGCTTGCCCTTTTGCCGAATGAAAATTATGTTTATTTCAGCGATTCTGCCAATTGCCCATATGGCGATAAAAGCGACGAAGCAATTATTGAAAGATGCGATGAAATTATATCTATGCTTATAGAAAAATACGATTGCAAAGCAATAGTTATTGCGTGCAATACAGCTTCAGCCAAGGCTTCTGCTTTTTTAAGAAAAAAGTATGCCTTGCCTATAATTGCCATTGAGCCTGCATATAAAATGGTGTATGACCAAAATCCAAACGGATTTACACTTGTTATGGCAACTAAAGGTACGCTTGAAAGCGAAAAATTTCATAAGCTTTATTATAAATATAATAATCACAAAACCGCACTTATTGCCTGTGTCGGCCTTGCCGATATTATAGAGCAGGGGGATAAAACACAGCTTGAAAATTATCTTGATGAAACATTGAATGAATATAAAGGCAAGGTGCAAAATGTTGTGCTGGGATGTACGCATTACCCGCTTGCAATAAAAGAAATTCAAAAAGTTTTGGGAAATGTTAATTTTTTCAACGGTGCTAAAGGAGTCAGCAGGCAGTTAAAGCGTGTGCTTGAAGAAAAGGAATTATTAAATAACGAACAGCCGAGAGGAAACATTTTATTTTTAGATTCATCACCAAGCGAAGAAATGCGAAACGAAAAATTAGAAAGATTTTATAAGTTTTTAAGTGAGGAAAATATATGATAGAAAAGTTACAAGAGGTTGAAAACAGATTTGAGGAAGTAAACGAGCTTGTTTGCAACCCGGATATTGTATCAGACCAAGAAAAATATACAAAGCTTATGCGTGAACTTAAGCATTTAACCCCTGTTGTTGAAAAATTCAGGGAATATAAAAAAGCAAAGCAAACAGAAGAAGAATCACGCGCAATGCTTGACGAGGGCGGAATGGATGCAGATTTTGCCCAAATGGTTAAGGAAGAATTTGAGCAAAGCCGTGAAGATATGGAGAGAATTGAAGAGGAGCTTAAAGTTCTTCTTTTACCGCGTGACCCTAACGATGATAAGAATGTAATTATAGAAATTCGCGGTGGTGCAGGCGGCGAGGAAAGCGCACTTTTTGCCGGTGTGCTTTTCAGAATGTACTCAATGTATGCCGAGTCAAAGGGATTTAAAACAGAAGTTTTAAATGCAAATGAAACAGGGCTTGGCGGCTATAAGGAAATCAGCTTTTTGGTTGAGGGCGACGGTGCATATTCACGCTTTAAATTTGAAAGCGGTGTTCACCGTGTTCAGCGTGTACCTGAAACCGAAAGCCAGGGCAGAATTCACACTTCAACCACTACGGTTGCTGTTTTGCCCGAAGCGGAGGATGTTGATTTTGAAATCAATCCAAAGGATTTGCAGATAGATACTTTCCGCTCATCAGGTGCAGGCGGCCAGCATATTAACAAAACTTCATCTGCCATTCGTATTACTCATATACCTACCGGCACGGTAGTTGAATGCCAGGATGAAAGAAGCCAGCATAAAAACAAGGAAAAAGCACTGAAAGTTTTGCGTTCCCGCCTTTATGATGCCGAAAAAGCAAAGCACGACGCTGAAATTGCAGGCGAAAGAAAAGCGCAGGTCGGCACAGGTGACAGAAGTGAGAGAATAAGAACTTATAATTACCCGCAGGGCAGAGTGTCAGACCACAGAATAGGCCTTACTCTTTATAAGCTTGAGCAGTTTTTAAACGGGGATATGGATGAAATGATAGACGCTCTTATTACTGCCGATACAGCCGAAAAGCTTAAAGCACAGGGCGAAGAATAATTTTGAGGTTAGTTATATATGTCAATTAAACAGGGCGAATATTTAAAAAAGTTAAGAACGGAAAAGGGATTGAGCCAGGACGCACTCGGTGAAGTTTTGGGTATATCGCGCCAGTCTGTTTCAAAATGGGAGCAGGGCAATTCCACTCCCGATATTGATAATATCGGCAAGCTTGCCGAATTTTACGGTGTTTCGATTGATTCGCTTGTAAAAGGTGAGGCACAGGAAGAAAAAGAAGCCGAAAATGCCACTGCCGAGAGTGAAGAAGAAAAAGCGGTAAACGAGCTTATTGATGAATTTACAGGCAAGGCTGAAAATGAAGAAAAAGAGGAGCAGCAGGAAACGCAGCTTTCAGCTCCGCAGCCGTCACTCAAAGAGAAAGAGTTATTAGAGGAGCAAAAGGAAGAAGCGTATTTTCACGAAAGGGAAAGAGAGCGAGAGGAAAGAAAAAAGGAAAAGAAAAGAAGAAGCTGGCTGTTTCCGTCGTATCCCGTGCTGGCAGTTATTGCATATTGCTTAATAGGTACATTTTTGGGTGCAAACGGCTGGAAAATAGGCTGGATAGTGCTTTTGACAATTCCTCTTTTTTATACAGGTATAATTGCCGCTGAAAAGAAAAAGCCGGTAATTTTCTGCTATCCCGTACTTGTGCTTATTGTATTTTTGCTTTTAGGCTTTTTAAAAAGTATGTGGCATCCTGCGTGGATACTGTTTCTGACCATTCCGATTTTTTACATAATTACTGCAAAGGCAGGTAAACATAAAAATAATGGAAACTAAAATTTTATCAACCAAAAATGATGATATTGAGCTTGCAGGCAAGATACTTGAAGCAGGCGGGCTTGTTGCGTTTCCTACTGAAACCGTTTACGGTTTGGGTGCAAACGCACTTAATGAAAATTCAGTTAAAAATATTTATAAAGCAAAGGGCAGGCCGAGTGATAATCCCTTAATCGTGCATATTGCAAAAAAAGAGGATATAATCCCTTTGGTTAAAGAGGTTACGCCTAAAGCGCAGGCGCTGATAGACACATTTTTTCCCGGCGCATTAACTATAATTTTGCCTAAAAGCGAGCTGGTGGGCAATGTTGTAAGCGGCGGACTTGATACTGTCGCAGTTCGTATGCCGGCAAATGAGATTGCACATAGGCTTATTGAAGCGGCACATTGCCCGATTGCCGCACCGAGTGCAAATACCTCCGGCTTACCGTCGCCTACAAGGGCAAAGTATGTTATTGATGATATGGCGGGTAAGATTGATGCGATTATTGATGGAGGCGATTGCGAATATGGGGTGGAATCAACCGTTATCACCCTTGCAAGCGATGTGCCTACTATTTTGCGCCCCGGTGCAGTTACAAAAGAAATGCTTGAAGATGTGATAGGCGAAGTTGTTGTGGCGAATGCGGTTCTTCACGGAATGAAGGATAATGAAACTGCACAGTCACCCGGTATGAAATACAAGCATTATGCACCCAAAGCAAGAGTGGTTATTGTTGACGCAAACAGAAAAACTTACGAAGCTTTTGTAAATAAGCAAAAAGGCGCGTTTGCTCTGTGCTTTGATGAAGACGAGGTTGATATACCGCGAGTTAATTACGGAAGCGAAAGTGATGATTTATCGCAGGCAAGAGAATTGTTTGACGCACTGCGAAAGCTTGATGAAATGGGGGCAAAAACCGTTTATGCCCGCATACCGCATACAACAGGTGTGGGAATGGCAGTGTATAATCGCCTTATTCGTGCCGCGGCATTTACCGTGATTGATTTAAACAAGCCTTTTACTCTTGGCTTAACCGGTCAATCGGGTGCAGGCAAAAGCTATATTTGCAAAAAGCTTGAAAAACACGGATTTAATATTGTTGACTGCGACGATGTGGTTAAAAATATTTATGATAATGATAAAATTCTTGTGAAATCACTTTGTGATGAATTCGGTGATATATTAACAAACGGTAAGCTTGACAGAAAGAAGCTTGGAAATATTGTGTTTAACGATAAATCGAAGCTTGAAAAGCTTAACAGCCTTGTTCACCCGGCGGTAATCGGCAGATGTGAAAGCCTTGCAAAATTACCGTGCGTGCTTGATGCACCGCAGCTTTTTGAAGCAAAAGCACAAAATAAATGTTTTAAAACAATTGCTGTTTTGGCAAGTGAAAAAACAAGAATTGAGCGCATAACAAAGCGTGATAATATAACCGTGGAGGAGGCGAAAAAACGCCTATCCTCTCAATTTAGCGAAGATTATTTTAAATCAAATTGTGATTTTGTGATTTATAATAATGATGAAGATGATATTGACCGAGAAATTGACGATATACTTCATTCTCTCGGATTTTAAAAATAACTTTCAGAAAGGTGATAAAAATGAGCGAAGAAGCAAAAGAACTTCAAAAAAAGCTTTTTAACAAAAAGGAAAACGGCGTAGACTTTATGAGCGAAGAAGAGCTTAAGGCTTGCGATGAATTTTGCGAGGGCTACAAAAAATTTCTTTTTGAAAATAAGACGGAAAGAGAGTTTGCAAAATCTGCACTTGCACTTGCAAAAGAACACGGTTTTGTTGAATTTGATAAATTCGGCAAGCCGCTTAAAGCAGGCGACAAAGTTTATTATTTCAACAGGGGCAAGGCAATTATTCTTGCAGTCAAGGGCAAAAGGCCTGTTTGTGACGGAGTAAGAATCAGCGCAGCACATATTGATTCCCCGCGTCTTGATTTAAAGCAATGCCCTGTTTATGAGGACGGAAGTCTTGGATTTTTCAAAACCCACTATTACGGTGGTATTAAAAAATACCAGTGGACTGCAATTCCGCTTTCACTTCACGGCAGAATTTGCAAAAATGACGGAACTCATATTGATGTTAAAGTCGGCGAAGACCCGGCAGACCCTAAATTCTGCATTACGGATATTTTGCCGCACTTGGGCGCAGAGCAGATGTCAAGAAAAGCAAATGAAATCGTTAAGGGTGAAGAACTCAATGTTGTAATCGGTTCACGCCCGTTTAAAGATGATGATGTAAGCGAAAAAATCAAACTTAATTTGCTCAATATTCTTTTTGAAAAATACGGTATTGTTGAAAGAGATTTTCTTTCAGCCGAGCTTGAACTCGTACCTGCTTTCACAGTAGATGATATTGGCTTTGACAGAAGCTTAATCGGTGGTTACGGCCACGATGACCGTGTTTGCTCATACCCGGCACTTCAGGCGATTTTGGATGTTGATGATGCACCTGAATATACAGCACTTACTGTTTTGACGGATAAGGAAGAAACAGGTTCAGACGGAAACACGGGCCTTAATTCAAGCTATCTTAAATATTTTATCGAAGATTTGGCAAGGCTTGAAGGTTGTGAGGGCAGGGATGTTCTTTCAAATTCAAAGTGCCTTTCAGCTGATGTTAACGCTGCGTTTGACCCTACTTGGTCAACCCCGTTTGAAAAAAATAATTCTTCATTTATTAACCAGGGTGTCTGCGTAACCAAATTCACAGGCGCAAGAGGTAAGGGCGGCACTTCAGACGCTTCTGCCGAATATGTAAGCTTTGTTAAAAATCTGCTTGAATCAAACGATGTTTTGTGGCAAAGCGGTGAGCTTGGCAAGGTAGATGCAGGCGGCGGCGGAACTGTTGCTATGTATATTGCCAACCTTGATGTTGATGTTATTGATGTGGGTGTGCCTGTTCTTTCAATGCATTCACCTTATGAAATAGTCAGCAAAATTGATACCTATATGGCATATAAAGCTTTCAAGGTATTCTTTACAAAATAAGATGTTCGGCAGGGGTTTTCTCCTGCCGATTTTAATATGGTGACATTATGAAAATTTCAATTATTTCCACAGGCGGAACTATCGCGTGTAAAAAGGATGATAATATTCATCTTGACTCGCCTTTTAAAGTTGTCGATTATGCAGATGAAAATTTAACACGGGAGGTTGATTTTTCGTTTTCTTCGCCTTTTACCGTTTTATCCGAAAATATGGATTTTGCACTTTGGCAAAAGCTGATTGCGGCGGTTAATGAAAGTGAAAGCGATAATATTATTATTCTTCACGGTTCGGATACCCTTGCGTATACTTCGTCACTTCTTGCAAATATGTTTTATGATAAAAATATTGTAATCACCGCTTCCGATAAGCCGATTGAGGATGAAACGGCAAACGGTATTTCAAATTTCAACGCGGCTTTAAGGCAAGTTTTGAAAAATCAAAAAGGTGTTTTTGTAAGCTATAACGGTATTTTTTCGGCAAATGAAATTGTAAGCGCAGACTCTTCGGATAACTTTTTGTACTTAGGCAAAGCAAATGAAAAAATACCAAGTCCCCGTTTTGCGCCCAAAAATATATTGGTAATTAAGCCTTATATAAATATTGATTATAATAATTATAATATAGATAATGTTGATGTTGTTTTGCACGAAATGTATCACAGCGCAACCGTGCCTGAAAGCGCAAAGGCTTTTGCAAAAAAGTGTGAGCAAAAAGGAGTGACTTTCTATTTTGTGACCTCCAAATCCTCTGCCGATTATGAAAGCGCAAGCGATATAAAAGATAAAATTATTTATAACTCAACACTTGAAAACGCTTATGCCAAAATTCTCCTGTCCTGAAAATAAAGTGTGAAAATATAGCGTTAAAACACTATATTTTCGAAAAAAGCTTGACAAAATTCAATTTCATCTGTAATCTGTGAGCTTATCCCTAAAGGGATAAAAAATATGAATGGAGATGAAATTTATTACAAGCTATGAATTTAGAAACGATACAATGTTTCTAAGAAATGAATTTAAAAGTGTTGGTATGTTCAAACTGCCGCTTGTAAAAAGACAAGAAATCAGTTTTGAAGATGTAAACTTAATAGGTTATGATAAAGTTAATTATAATACACGGCAAGATACTTGTACTTGCCGTGAGAGGAGAAACATATGGAGTGATTGTCGGCAAACACTTGTGTTTTGCTTTAATCACGTAATATGTTTTGACGAGGGGTGATTTGACAAGCTTTAATTTCTGCTTTGATGGAATTGAAAAAGGTAGCATTGTTGCAGTTTCAACAATAGGGGTTAAAAAAGAAAAATCACATTTTTTGCTCGGTTATAATGAAATGTTAAGCAGAATTAAACCAAGTAAAATTATTTGTTATGGCAAGCCTTTTGGCGAAATGAAGGGCGATATAATCGAAGTCGATTATGCTAAAACGAATAATTTGCAAAAATCAAATAAAGATTTATATGTTAAGACTGTTTATGGTTATATTGATAATGTATATATAAAAGGCGGCGGTTCTGCAAGCGGACAAAGTTCGGGTAATCCAGAGCATGAGTTTGATGAAAATTCGGATATGCCTAAATTTCCGGGATATGAAAACAAAGCGCCCGGTAAAGACTATGAATGGAGAGGCGGTAACATTGATGAAAATAAAGGCGGTTGGTATAATCCGAAAACCAAGGAAACACTGCATTGGGATATGAAACATCCTGAACCTTATGGTCCGCATTGGGATTATATAAATAAAAATGGTGGTTGGGAAAACGGTTACCGTATTTTTCCAAATGGTTCTTGGGAACGAAAAATATATGATGACATGGGAGGTATTATAAATGGATAACAGCAACAATTGGGTTGAAAAATACGGCGAAAGTTTTATGGATTTTCCACTAAAGGGATTGAAATTCAAAAAATCGGTTTGGACGAAAAAGAATAATCATACCCATTGCCTTTTTTGCGGAGATGAAATAACTGATGAAGAATATGACTATCATACCGAGAAGCAGGGATATGCGTCCACAACAGGATTTTGGTGGTCATGTCCTGAGTGCTTCGAGGTTTTCACGCAAAAATATAATTTGCCTGTTGTTAAAAATACCGTTAAAGATATAGAAACGGCTCTTTCGCAATTTAAAACCGTCGTGATTTCTCTTGAAAATAAGCAATATTTCATTAAAAATACAGATGGTAAAATAATCGTCAAACACAATGGGGCAAGTAAAAGCTACGACGGTATTCTTTCAATGGAGAGAAAACAACTTTTTTACAGCAAGCCTCTTAGAGAAATTATTGATAATGTTTTTGTAGGTTTTTTAATTGAAAAAAGTAATTTTTAATTTATCTTGACATCATCACTTTAGTGTGATAATATAAATACACAATTTAAAATGTAAACCGTTGAAACGGAGATAAAAACGAGATACGAACTCACAGAGAGCTTTCGGTGCTGGGATGAAAGCAGTAAACGGCTTGTTAAATGGACCGTTGAGGGTACGGTGAAAAGCTTAGGCTTAGTATTCCGTAACGCGATGACCTGCGTTAGTGGCCGGAGATATGATAGTATCTTGCAAAGTGTATGGTTACCCATAAAACAAGGTGGCACCACGGAAAGTAATTTTCGCCCTTGGTAATACAATAGTATTACCAAGGGCTTTTTTGTTACCCTTTTGCAAGAGGAAAGACAAGAGGAATAAAAATGAAGATTAAACCGACTGTTGATGAAATCAAAGAAAAATATCAAGATTATTGCACCGTAGCTTTAAGCACAAGGCTCAAGGCAGATGTAACACCGCTAAAGGTTTTAAAAAAGCTTAAAAATGTGAGTTCGCACTGCTATATGCTGGAATCGTGCGATGATGCCAATGAAACAGGGCATTATACATTTTTAGGATATGACCCTAAAGCAGAAGTAAGCTGTACAAATTATAATGTAACGGTTATTGATTCATTCGGTGTTAAAAAATGTGTGGGCGACCCAAGAAAATATATTAACCAAATTCTTGCCGAGCATAAAGCACCAAAGATTGAGGAACTTCCTAATTTTACGGGCGGGCTTGTAGGCTACTTTGGATATGATTATGTAAAATACGCCGAGCCGAGCTTAAAGCTTGATGCCAATGACGACGGAAACTTTAAAGATGTTGATTTAATGCTGTTTGATAAAGTTATAGCGTTTGATAACAGAAAAAACGAAATCATCCTTATAGTAAATATGCAGCTTGATAATCTTGAAGAAAATTACAGGATTGCATCAAAAGAACTTGAAATAATGAAAAACATTATTATAAACGGTGAAGAAGCTGAAATTGAAAAGCCGAAGATAAAAACCGAATTTAAGCCTTTATTTAATGAAAAGCAGTATACCGATATGGTGGAAAAAGCCAAGGATTACATAAAAGAGGGCGATATTTTTCAGGTTGTTTTATCAAACAGGCTTGAAGCCGAGATGGAGGGTTCGCTTTTTAACACATATAAGATTTTAAGAAAGCTTAATCCTTCGCCTTATATGTTTTATTTTTCAAGTAATGATATTGAAATGGCGGGTGCTTCACCGGAAACCCTTGTAAAGCTAAAAGACGGAAAGTTAAGCACTTATCCGCTGGCAGGCACAAGGGCAAGGGGCAAAACAAGTGAGGAAGATTTAAAGCTTGAAGCTGAACTTTTAAAAGACCCTAAAGAACTTGCAGAGCATAATATGCTTGTGGATTTAGGGCGAAACGATTTAGGAAAAATCAGCAAGTTCGGCAGTGTTAAGGTAAGCAAATATCATCAAATATTAAAGTTTAGCCATGTGATGCATATCGGTTCAACCGTGACGGGTGAAATAAGAGATGATAAAACAGCACTTGACGCGGTAGATGCAGTTTTGCCGGCAGGCACACTTTCAGGCGCACCGAAAATCAGGGCTATGCAAATAATAAACGAACTTGAAAATAACAAGCGCGGTATTTACGGCGGTGCAGTGGGATATATTGATTTAACAGGAAATCTTGATACCTGCATTGCAATTCGCCTGGCATATAAAAAGCACTCAAAGGTATATGTTCGCTCCGGTGCAGGCATTGTAGCCGATTCCGTTGCAGTGAAAGAACATAATGAGTGCATAAATAAAGCAAAAGCGGTTATGACTGCTTTAAACGCAAGCGGGGAGGAAGAATAATGATACTTTTAATAGATAATTATGACAGTTTTTCATATAACCTCTTTCAGCTTGTAGGCGCAATCAATGACGATATTAAAATCATCAGAAACGATGAAATGACGGTGGATGAAATTAAAGAGCTTGCACCAAGCCACATTATTTTATCACCCGGCCCTAAAAGGCCAAAGGACGCAGGCGTTTGCATTGATGTGGTAAAAGAACTCGGAAGCGAGATGAAAATATTAGGCGTTTGCCTTGGGCATCAATCAATTTATGAAGCGTACGGAGGGGTTGTATCGTATGCAAAGCAGTTGATGCACGGAAAGCAGAGCAAATGCGAAATTGATAATTCATCAAAGCTTTTTAAAGGATTGGGAAATTCAATTGATGTGGCAAGGTATCATTCACTTTCGGCAGATGAAAGCACATTGCCCGATTGTTTAAAAATCACAGCCAAAACGGATGACGGTGAAATAATGGCAGTTGAACATAAAAAATATAATGTATTCGGTGTTCAGTTTCACCCGGAATCAATAATGACACCGAAAGGAATAGATATAATCAGGAATTTTTTGGGGGTATAGTTATGATTAAAGAATTACTTGCAAAGGTATCTGCAAAGCAGGACCTGACTTTTGAAGAATCAAGGCAGGCAATAGATGAAATTATGAGCGGCGAAGTTAGTGATGCAGTTATTTCTTCATTTCTTACAGCACTTGCAATGAAGGGCGAAACGGAAGAAGAAATTGCCGGTGCCGCAACCGGAATGCGAGCAAAGGCAGCACAGTTTAATATCGGCGGCCACGCACTTGATATAGTAGGCACAGGCGGGGATAAATCAAATTCGTTTAACATTTCCACAACTTCCGCTTTTGTGGCAGCTTGTGCCGGTGTTACAATAGTTAAGCACGGTAACCGCGCGGCATCATCAAAGTGCGGCACGGCAGATTGCCTTGAAGCACTCGGTGTAAAAATTGATTGCGAAAGCGAACTTATGAAAAAATCACTTGATGAAAATAATATTGCATTCCTTTTTGCACAAAAATATCACACCGCAATGCGTTTTGTAGGCCCGGTCAGAAAGCAAATCGGTATACGCACCGTATTTAATATTTTAGGCCCGCTTACAAATCCGGGCAAAGCAGACAGAATGGTGCTTGGTGTGTTCAGCGAAGAATATGTTGAAAAAATTGCAAAGGCACTTGTTAAAATCGGTGTAACGGACGCAATGGTGGTTTACGGAATGGATTGCCTTGATGAAATCAGTGCATCGGCAGAAACCAAGGTTGCGGAAGTAAGGGGCAAAAATATTTCGTATTATACAATCAAGCCGGAAGATTTCGGATTTGAAAGAGTAAATAAAGATGACCTTATCGGTGGAACACCTGAAGAAAATGCGAAAATTACAACAGCAATTCTTCAGGGCAAAGGTACTGCCGCACAAAACACAGCGGTAGCTCTTAATGCCGGAGCGGCAATATACGCCGGCATTTTGGGAATTTCGCTTGCAGACGCAGTTAAAAAAGCACAGGATATAATAACATCAGGCGAAGCATACAAGGTTCTTGAAAATTTTGTAAAGGTAACTAATGAATAATGAATATACTTGATACCATTGCACAAAACACGAGAGAAAGATATAAAGAAATAATAAAAAACAAGCCTTGTGATGAAATCAAAGCGCAGGCACTTGCAATGCCAAAGGGTGATTTTGAATTTGAAAAAGCACTTAAAGGCGAAAACCTTTCGTTTATTTGCGAGGTGAAAAAGGCTTCGCCGTCCAAAGGGGTAATAAGCGAGGATTTTGCATATCTTCAAATAGCAAAGGAATATGAAAGTGCAGGCGCAAGTGCAATAAGCTGCCTTACCGAGCCGAAATGGTTTATGGGCAGTGATAAATATTTAAAAGAAATTTGCGAAAATGTATCAATTCCCGTTTTGCGAAAAGATTTTACGGTGTGCGATTATCAGATATATGAAGCAAAGGTGCTTGGTGCTAAAGCAGTGCTTCTTATTTGTGCCATTCTTGATACGCAAACTATCAGCGAATATATCAAAATTTGCGATACTTTGGGCATATCCGCCCTGGTGGAAGCGCATAATGAAGAAGAAATAAAATCAGCTATTGCTTCGGGTGCAAGAATTATAGGCGTTAATAACAGAAATCTTAAAGATTTCAGCGTTGATGTAAATAATTCCACAAAGTACAGAGCTATTATTCCTAAAGATATAATTTTTGTATCGGAAAGCGGAATAAAAACACACGAAGATATAGAAGTTTTGCAAAATAATAAGACAAATGCGGTGCTTATCGGCGAAACTTTTATGAAAAGCAGTAATAAAAAAGAAATGCTCAGGGAGTTGCTGTATGGCAAAGCTTAAAATTTGCGGGCTTAAAAGGCTTGAAGATATTGAATATGTAAATGAGCTTAAACCTGATTATATCGGCTTTATTTTAACACCGGGGTTTAGGCGGAGTATAAATCGAAAAACTGCAAGTCTTTTAAAAAAGCATTTGGATAAGGGTATAAATGCGGTAGGCGTGTTTGTAAATGACAGCAAGGAAAATATTGAATATTTTACCAAAAACGGTATAATAGATACCGTACAGCTTCACGGTAATGAAACACCTGAATTTTGCAAAGGCTTTGATGTTCCGGTTATAAAATATTTTAATCCCCAAATGTTTGATAAAATTAACGATTATGATACAGATTATTTTTTGTTTGATTCAGGCACTGGAACAGGCAAGAAATTTGATTGGAGCATTTTGCCGAAAAGCAAAAAGCCTTTTTTCCTTGCCGGCGGGATAAATAAAGATAATATAAAAGCCGCAATTGATGAGGTAAAACCGTATTGCATTGATTTATCATCTGCGGTGGAAACAAATTCAAATAAAGATTACAATAAAATTAAAGAAATTATGGAGATTATGAAAAATGAGTAAAGGACGCTACGGAGTTCACGGTGGCCAGTACATACCGGAAACCTTGATGAACGAAATTATAAATCTTGAAAATGCATATGAACATTATAAAAATGACCCTGAATTTGTATCTGAACTTGATACACTTTTTAGGGAGTATGCAAACAGACCTTCACTTCTTTATTATGCCGAAAATATGACTAAAGATTTGGGCGGTGCAAAAATCTATTTAAAGCGTGAAGATTTAAACCATACCGGCGCACATAAAATAAATAATGTTCTCGGCCAGTGCCTGCTTGCCAAAAAAATGGGCAAAACAAGAGTTATTGCCGAAACCGGAGCAGGCCAGCACGGTGTTGCCACTGCAACTGTCGCTGCTCTTATGGGGCTTGAATGTGAAATATTTATGGGCAAGGAAGATACTATCCGCCAGGCACTCAATGTTTACAGAATGGAGCTTTTGGGTGCAAAAGTTCATCCGGTTACAACAGGCACAATGACTCTTAAAGACGCAGTAAACGAAGCTATGCGTGAATGGGTAAACCGTGTTGATGATACCCTTTATGTTTTGGGTTCTGTAATGGGACCTCATCCTTTTCCTATGATTGTAAGGGATTTTCAATCCGTAATTTCAAAAGAAGCGAGAGAGCAGATACTTGAAAAAGAGGGCAAGCTTCCTACTGCCGTAATGGCGTGTGTAGGCGGCGGCTCAAACGCTATGGGTATGTTTTATAACTTTATAAATGATAAGGATGTAAGGCTTATCGGCTGTGAAGCGGCAGGCAGGGGAATTCACACAGGCGAAACTGCCGCAACTATTTCAACCGGCTCTTTAGGTGTTTTCCACGGAATGAAATCATATTTCTGCCAAAATGAATATGGCCAAATCGCCCCTGTATATTCAATCAGCGCAGGGCTTGATTACCCGGGTGTCGGCCCGGAGCATGCATATTTGCATGATATCGGCAGGGCGGAATATGTGGCTGTAACTGATGATGAAGCTGTTGAAGCATTTGAATATATTGCAAAAACAGAGGGAATTATTTGTGCAATTGAGTCGGCTCACGCAGTAGCACATCTTATGAAACTTGCACCGACTATGAGCAAGGATGATATTATTATTTGCTGCCTTTCAGGCAGGGGCGATAAGGATGTTGCCGCAATAGCAAGATACAGAGGAGTTGATTTACATGAGTAATATTTCAAATGCATTTAAAAACGGAAAAGCTTTTATCGGCTTTGTTACAGCGGGTGACCCTGATTTTGACTCATCACTTGAAATTATGACAGCTATGGCAAACGGCGGCTGTGATTTAATCGAAATCGGTATTCCTTTTTCAGACCCTATTGCCGAAGGCCCTGTTATTCAAGAAGCAAATTTGCGTTCCCTTGCGCAAGGCACTACCACCGATAAAGTTTTTGAACTTACAAAAAAGCTCAGCAGCAGGGTAGATACTCCTTTGGTTTATATGACTTATCTTAATGTTCTTTTTAAATACGGATATGATAAATTTTTGCAAAACGCAAAGGATGCCGGAATAAGCGGTGTAATTGTACCCGATTTACCATATGAAGAAAAGGACGAACTTCAAAGCGTTGCCGAAAAATATGATATAGATGTAATTTCACTTATTGCACCTACGAGTGAAGACAGAATTAAAATGATAGCAAGTGACGCAAAAGGCTTTATTTATACCGTTTCTTCAATGGGTGTTACCGGTATGAGAAATGAAATCAAAACAGATTTGCAGTCAATAGTTTCACATATCAAAAGTGTAACGGATGTTCCTGTTGCAATCGGCTTCGGTATTAACAAGCCGCAGCAGGCAAAGGAATTTTCAGCATATGCCGACGGTGTTATAGTCGGCTCGGCAATAGTAAATATTGTGGCAGAGCATGGCAAAGACGCACCTGAATATGTATTTGATTATGTTAAATCAATGAAAGACGCAATAAGATAAATAAAATTATTAACCACCCTTATGCAATATGGCGTAAGGGTGGTTTTTTCATATACAAGTCCTTGTGGTTTGAAAAACGCTGTGTTATCGGGGTAGTATTGTTTATGAACAGATTGTAAATCTCATTTTTGCAACTGCACTATATATTGAAAATATGCACCAAATATGGTATAATAAGCACAACATATGGAAATGCATTTTATGTGTTAATTAAAAACGGAGGTGGTATAATGAGTTTTGAAAAAATGTATATAGTCTGGATTTGTGCCGCAATAATCTTCGGTGTGCTTGAAGCGGTAACAGTTCAGCTTGTATCTGTTTGGTTTGTAATCGGTTCGTGTGCCGCGCTTGTTTCAAGCCTTTTGGGTGCAAAACTTTATGTGCAGATAATTGTTTTTATCATAACATCTGTTTTAATGCTGCTGATAACAAGGCCGATTGTTAAAAAGAAGCTTACCGTTAAGGTTGAGCCGACTAATGCAGACAGATGCATAGGCTTAATTGCCACCGTTATTGAAGATATAAACAATATTGACGGCACCGGACTTGTGAAAGTAGACGGAAAAATATGGACTGCACGAAGTTCGGATTCATCAATCATAGAAAAAGGAACAAAAGTTATTATAGAAAAAATTGACGGAGTCAAATTGATAGTAAAAAAAGAATAGCATATACTTATATAAAAGATAGAAAAGGAGAAAATTATGAAATTGGTAATTGTATTTTTAGTAATCATTGCAGTAATTATTTTGTTTGTACTTACAAACATCAGGATAGTACCGCAGTCAAAAGCTTTTGTAATTGAACGCCTCGGTGCATATTTTGCTACTTGGGAAACAGGGCTTCATGTTAAAGTTCCGTTTATTGACAGAATTGCAAAAACAGTTTCTCTTAAAGAGCAGGTAGTAGACTTTAAGCCGCAGCCGGTTATTACAAAAGATAATGTAACTATGCAGATTGATACGGTAGTATTCTTCCAAATTACAGACCCAAAGCTTTATTGTTACGGTGTTGAAAACCCGATTTCCGCTATTGAAAATCTTTCGGCAACAACTCTTCGTAATATAATCGGTGAACTTGAGCTTGATTCAACCCTTACCTCCCGTGATACAATCAATGCAAAAATAAGAGTAATTCTTGACGAAGCAACTGACCCTTGGGGTATTAAGGTTAACCGTGTTGAACTTAAAAATATTATTCCGCCGAGAGAAATTCAGGACGCAATGGAAAAGCAAATGAAAGCGGAGCGTGAAAGAAGAGAAGCTATACTTCGTGCAGAGGGTGAAAAGCAATCACGCATTCTTGTGGCAGAGGGTCATAAGGAATCAAAAATTCTTGAAGCGCAGGCAGATAAGCAATCGGCAATCCTTGCCGCAGAAGCTGAAAAAGAAGCTAAAATCAGAGAAGCAGAGGGTGAAGCAGAAGCTATTGCCAAAGTGCAAAAAGCAACGGCAGATGCAATCAAAATGCTTAATGAAGCAGATGCAAATGAGTCTGTTCTTAAGCTCAAAGCACTCGAAGCTTTCGCAAAAGCTGCCGACGGTCAGGCAACAAAAATCATTATTCCGTCAGAAATTCAAGGCATTGCAGGCCTTGCCGAAGGCATAATTGAATCTGTTAAAAAATAAAGCACAACTAAAAAGCGTTGGGATTTTATCCCAACGCTTTTTTTAATCTGTATTGTTCTCTTGTGTGTATTCTTTGTTGAGCTTTTGAATTTCATCAATTGTATTTTTCAGCGTTTGTTCAAAGTCGCTTGAATTTTCACCTGAAAAATATATCAAGTCATATTTTGATGTATCCACGCTGTCCTCATCATTTAAAAACAGCGGTACATTGTAGCCTTTTTGCTCCCACTCGCGATTATATACTCTTTCATCATTTATATAAAATGATTTATATCCGTAATCGTTAACTTCTTTTGCACTGTAAGTCGGGGTGAATACACCTTTTTTATATGCATATTCTTTTGAATTTGCAGTGAAGTTGTAATTATTTTCTTTATCATAATTATTTGTGCAAAGATTAGTCGTTTTCTTACCCTTTTTAAGCAGTAAGTAAAATACCGAATCATCATCAAAATAAACGGAAACACATTCTTTATTTATTACACGCTTTGCCGAATTTCCGTCCCATTTGTAAATATCAAGGCTGTACTGCGGCTTGTCATAATAAATGTAATCGCCGGAGTATTCGTCATATTTGCTCATACTCTTGTATGTTCTGTAAACCATACAAAGTTCGTCGTTGCCGTCTGCGTTAAAGTCGATTTGCTTAACATATGCAACACCGTCAATGTATTTTTCTCCGTCATCATCGGTTTTAATACTCGGCTGCCCGTATTTTTCAAGCCTTTTTTTAACTACTTCGTAATACGCATTTGCTTTTCTTTCTTTTTCACTTAATGTGTTTGCAATTGCCTGTGAACTGATGTTGCCGAATGCGTCAATATTTGAGCTCACAAGTTCGGTAGTTATTTCTGCCTTTGATTTTCTGAAACAGGAAAGTTTAATAGTTTCAAATTTATCTTTTATAATTTTGCCTTTTATAGAATAAGTGTCACTTGCAATGTCATAACTTGCAGTGCCGCTTTTTCTGAATTTTCCGTTTCTCAGTGTGTATGTTGTAAGGTTTCGTGGGTTGTTTTTGTCATTTTTACAAATCAGGTATTTATTTCCTTTTCTGTAAAACGATACCCAGTATCCCTCTGTTTCCTTTTGCGTGGAGTTTGCTTCGTCTTTATACAGCTGGCTGAAATCACCCTTGTGGTAGCCCCAAACTTCAAGGTAATAAACATTATCACTGTTGTAGCAAAGCATAAGTTCGTCGCGTCCGTTGCCGTTAAAATCCATTTGCCTTGCATAGCAAACACCGGTAAGCTTGGCTTTGTTTTCACCGTACTTTGCTTCGTCAAGAGCCTCCCATTTAACCGAACCGTATTTTTTTATGTAGTTTATGCAGACATTTCCTGCATCTTTGTTAAACTGTTCTGCTTTTTTGTTTTTGCTGTTTAGTGATACGGAAAATGAAACCGCCATTATTATCGCTATAAGTATTGCGCCTGCAATCCATAATCCTTTAATAACTGCACTGCGCAAAAGCGGAAATTTCTCCACCACTTCAATATCTTCTTCGGCTTCTTCGTGAACGGTGGCTTCAATTTTTTTGAATTTGTTTATAATAGCGGATAAATCTATTTTACCTATTTTTTTGGAATTTGATTTTTTTACTTCTTCAATATTGTCTGCTTCATCATCAAAATAATTGTATTTTTTCACCGTTTCACCTCTTTTTTCGAATTATTTAATCTGATTTTTTCTTGGTGCTTTTCTTGCCCTTGTCTTTTTTATCTTTATCCTTTTTATCCTTTTTATCTTTGTCTTTTTTATCGCTCTTTTTGGTTGTTTTTTCTGTTTTAGGTTTGGAATATTTGCTGTAAGTTGTGTAATTTACTTCCCCGTTAACACTGCGGGTGAGTACATAACTTTTTCCGTCCTTTTTAATCTTTATGTCAACCTTGCCCGGATTTATGTCTTTTTTTGCTTCAACCGTGCAGGTCAATGTTCCGTCGTTTGCAGTAACTCTCAGCCTTATGTCACTGTCGGAATTATTTACAAATTGAAAATCCTGGCTGTTCCATTGAACAGTTGCATCACCGCCGAGCGGTACATAGCTTATTTCAAGCGAATGGCAGGCTCTGACTTTAATTTGCAAATTTGCACGCAGTACGCTTTGGAATACTGTGGAACTTACCTGGCATATTCCGCCGCCGAGTCCGTCTACAAATTCGTCACCCTGCACTACTTTAGCGGCTTCGTACCCTGCAAGCACAGTTCTTTTGCCTACCGTTTGGTTGAAAGAAAAGGTTTTGCCGGCAGGAATAACCACGGAGTTTAAATGGTCAACCGCTTCGTGAATGTTTTTCGTTCTTGTTTCGTTAGATGAAAGGTAGTAGCTTGTGTAGCTTGCTATTTCATATGGGAAAGAAGAATCAAAATCTTTTTTAAGTGCCGGGTAAATTTTATTCGTTTCAGCTTCTTTAAATTTGGTTGATAAATCTTCGGTTGTTCTCGCTGTTGTTGATTCGGTTGTGGAGCTTGAATTTTCCGTTTCTTGCTTGTTATCGCCCGAGGTTTGCTGAATGTTTGAACACGCAATAAATATTGTAGCAATAATTACCAGCGAGCAAAATACAGCCAATATCTTTTTCACTTATTTTTTCTCCTTGTATGGCTTTTTAATATTAACCCAATTTTCTTTTATAACTTGCCTTGCTCTTGCAACTGCAAGTGAATCACCGGGTATGTCATCCGTAATGGTTGAACCTGCCGCAATGTATGCTTTTTTGCCCACTTCAACAGGAGCAATAAGGTTTGTGTTACAGCCGATAAATGCCCCGTCGCCTATGGTGCATCTTGATTTGTTTTTACCGTCATAGTTGCAGGTTACGGTGCCGCAGCCGAAGTTTACATCTTTGCCTACATCGCTGTCACCTATATATGTTAAATGTGCGCTTTTTGTTCCTTCGCCCACAATTGAATTCTTAACTTCAACAAAATTGCCGATATGCACACCCTTTTTAAGTGTGGAATTTGCCCTTACTTTTACAAACGGGCCTGCATCAACACCGCTTTCAACCGTGCTGTCAAGTATTTTGCAGTTATCAAGTATTACATCGTCACCGATTTTTGAATTATCAATATATGTGTTAGGGCCGATTGTGCAGTTTTCGCCGATAACTGTGTCGCCTAATATAATTGTGTTAGGCAAAATAACTGTTGATGAGCCGATTTTTACATCCTTGCCTATTATTACACCGTCAGTGCATGGAATGTCAACTCCGCCAAGCATAAGGCTGTCGTTTATATTTCTTCTCATAATGTTGTTGAGAATGTTGAGCTGCTTTCTGTCATTCGCACCAAGTACAACTTCGCTGTTTTCAACCACATATGCCCCGGCATTTTTGCCGGCTGAAATTAAAATTTCAAGGCTGTCGGTAAGGTAATATTCGTTTTGCACATTGTTATTTGTGATTTTTGAAAGTGCATAGCTTAAATCTTTACCGTTAAACCAATAGCAGCCTGCATTTGATTCGTTGATTTTCTTTTCTTCTTCTGTTGCGTCTTTATGCTCAACTATGCGCAAAAGAGTTCCGTTTTCATCACGCTTAATGTGGCCTATTCCGTTTGTATCGTCAACAAGCGCGCTGATAAGCGTAATTGAATTACCGTTTTCTTTGTGATAATCATAAGCTTTGTTAATCGTTTCGGCGTCCATAAGCGGACCGTCACCGTTTAAAATAAGTATATCATCATCAAGATGCTTATCAATAAATTTTTGTGCCTGCATAACTGCATGCCCCGTGCCAAGCTGCGGCTCTTGCAGTGCGGTTACAATATTACTGTCCTTTTTAGCAAGGTATTCTTCAAGAACTTCGTGCTTATATCCGGTAATTACGCAAATATCTTTTGCTCCGGCTTCTTTAACCGCGTCAACAACATAGCTAATCATAGGCGAAAAAAGCACTTCGCACATAACTTTCGGGCAAGTTGCTTTCATTCTTGTGCCTTTACCGCCGGCTAAAATTATTGCACACTTCATAATGTATTTCCTCTCAAATATATATAATTTATAAAAACGCATACTTTTTATCGTTTCTAATTATGCTACAAAACGCAAATATTTGCAAGTATTATTATAAAAACTACATATTTTCTTAATTTTTTTAGAAAAATATTTGTAATTTGCTTTATAGTATGTTATAATTCTATCGCATTATACTGTGAAGGCAAGAATTGTTATTTATTACGGCAATAAATTTTGGCCTTAAAAACGAGTATAAGAATATTAAAGCTATAAATAATTTTAGGAGGTAACTCAAATGGCAAACAAGTGGGTTTACATGTTTGAAGAAGGCGACATGACCATGCGTAATTTGCTCGGCGGTAAGGGTGCAAACCTTGCAGAAATGACTAAAATCGGTCTTCCTGTACCACAGGGTTTCACTGTTACAACTGAAGCTTGTACACAGTATTACGAAGACGGTCGCAAAATCAACGATGAAATCATGACTCAGGTTATGGAAGGCGTTAAGAAGATGGAAGAAATCAACGGCAAGAAGTTCGGTGATCTTCAAAATCCCCTTCTTGTATCAGTTCGTTCAGGTGCAAGAGCATCAATGCCTGGTATGATGGATACTATCCTTAACCTCGGTCTTAACGACCAGGTAGTTGAAACTATGATTGCAGGTAACGATGATCCTGCTTTCGAGCGTTTCGTATATGACTCATACAGAAGATTCATCCAGATGTTCTCTGATGTAGTTATGGAAGTTGGTAAGAAGTATTTTGAACAGCTTATCGACAAGATGAAAGCAGAAAAGGGCGTTCAGTACGATGTAGAGCTTACAGCTGCTGACCTCAAAGAGCTTGCTATTCAGTTTAAGGCTGAATATAAGAAGCAGCTCGGCGAAGATTTCCCTTCAGACCCTGTTGAACAGCTTAAGCTTGCTATTGAAGCTGTATTCCGTTCATGGGACAACCCTCGTGCAAATGTATATCGTAGAGATAACGATATTCCATATTCATGGGGTACTGCTGTTAATGTAATGCCTATGGTATTCGGTAACCTTAACAATGAATCAGGTACTGGTGTTGCTTTCACTCGTGACCCTGCTACCGGTGAAAATAAGTTGATGGGTGAATTCCTTATCAACGCACAGGGCGAAGATGTAGTTGCCGGTGTTCGTACACCAATGCCTATCGCTCAAATGGAAAAAGAATTCCCTGAAGCATATGCTGATTTCATCAAGGTTTGTGATACTCTTGAAAATCACTACCACGATATGCAGGATATGGAATTCACAGTTGAAAACAAGAAGCTCTATATGCTTCAGTGCCGTAACGGTAAGAGAACAGCTCAGGCTGCTCTTAAGATTGCTTGTGACCTTGTAGATGAAGGACATAAGACAGAAGCTGAAGCTGTTGCTATGATTGACCCTCGTAACCTTGATACTCTTCTTCACCCTCAGTTTGATACTGACGCTCTTAAGAAGGCTACACCAATCGGTAAGGGCCTCGGCGCATCTCCTGGTGCTGCTTGCGGTAAAGTTGTATTCACTGCTGATGATGCAGTAGAATGGAACGAAAAGGGCGAAAAGGTTGTACTTGTTCGTCTTGAAACATCACCTGAAGATATTACAGGTATGAAAGCTTCACAGGGTATCCTCACAGTTCGTGGCGGTATGACATCTCACGCAGCAGTAGTTGCTCGTGGTATGGGTACTTGCTGTGTATCAGGCTGCGGCGATATCAATATGGATGAAGAAAACAAGAAGTTTACTCTCGCAGGTAAGGAATACCACGAAGGTGATTATATTTCAATTGACGGTTCAACAGGTAACATCTATGACGGCGTAATTCCTACAAAGGATGCTACTATTGCCGGCGAATTCGGCAGAATTATGGGCTGGGCTGACAAGTTCAGAAAGCTCAAGGTTCGTACAAACGCTGATACACCTGCTGACGCAAAGAAGGCTCGTGAACTCGGTGCTGAAGGTATCGGCCTTTGCCGTACAGAGCATATGTTCTTTGAAGAAGACAGAATCGCTGCATTCAGAGAAATGATTTGTTCAGATACAGCTGAAGAAAGAGAAGCTGCTCTTGAAAAGATTCTTCCTTATCAGCAGGGCGACTTTGAAAAGCTTTATGAAGCACTTGAAGGCTGCCCGGTAACAATCCGTTTCCTTGACCCACCTCTTCACGAATTCGTTCCTACTGAAGAAGAAGATATTAAGAAGCTTGCTGATGCACAGGGCAAGAGCGTTGAGCAGATTAAGGCTATCATCGCTTCTCTTCACGAATTCAACCCAATGATGGGCCACCGTGGTCTTCGTCTTGCAGTTACATATCCTGAAATTGCAAAGATGCAGACTAAAGCAGTTATTCGTGCAGCTATCAATGTTCAGAAGGCTCATCCTGATTGGAATGTTGCTCCTGAAATTATGATTCCTCTTTCATGTGACGCTAAGGAACTTAAGTATGTTAAGGATATCGTTGTTGCAACTGCTGATGCTGAAATTGCTGCTGCCGGCAGTGATATGAAGTATGAAGTTGGTACTATGATTGAAATTCCTCGTGCTGCTCTTACAGCAGGCGATATTGCTAAGGAAGCTGAATTCTTCTGCTTCGGTACAAATGACCTTACTCAGATGACTTATGGCTTCAGCCGTGATGATGCAGGTAAGTTCCTTAATGCATACTATGATGCAAAGATTTTTGAAAGCGACCCATTCGCTAAGCTTGACCAAACAGGTGTTGGCCAACTTATGGAAATGGCAGTTAAGAACGGTAAGGCTACTCGCCCTGAACTTCACTGCGGTATCTGCGGTGAACACGGCGGTGACCCATCTTCAGTAGAATTCTGCCATAAGATTGGTCTTGATTATGTATCATGCTCACCATTTAGAGTTCCTATCGCAAGACTTGCTGCTGCTCAGGCTGCAATCGCAGAAATGTAATTAAATTACATTGTTTAGGAAATAAAAAATTAGAGGACTGCTTCGGCGGTCCTCTTTTTGCAGCCATTCAAGATGCTGTAAAACAAAAACGGGTTGGAGCAAAGCTCCAACCCGTTTTGTTTTATTTTATTCGATTTCGATATATTTTGTTGTATCAATTTCTTTCTTTGGCTGTTCTTTTGGAATAGTCAATTTAAGAATACCGTGCTTAAATTCACCTTTAATGTCAGCCTCGTTTATGTCGCCTACATAAAAGCTTCTTTCACAAGTGCCGGCATAACGCTCTCTGCGGATGTATTTAGACGATTTCTCTTCTTTTTGTTCCTCATCAAGACCTTTTTCGGCTCTGATGGTGAGGTAACCGTCTTTAAGCGAAACTTTTACATCATCCTTTGAGAAGCCCGGCAAATCCATTTCCATTAAATAGCTGTCGTCGCTTTCCTGTACATCGGTCTTCATAAGGTTTTTACCTCTGTGGCCATACAGTTTCTTTTGCATTTTCTCCATATCTCCGTCATCATAAAACGGAAAATCAAAGAAATCATCGAACAAATCTTTACCAAATACACTAGGCATCAACATAAGTCATCGCTCCTTTCATAAAAAACACCATATTGAAACCTGTTTTTTATGAACTCGGGATGGGAAACAAAGCGGAGTTACCCGAGGCTTTCGCCTCTCTTGCTTCTCCTTGACTTCCTTTCCTTTTGTTCTGTCTATACTATATCACCGTTAGTTAGCACTGTCAAGGGTAGAGTGCTAATGTTAACAAATAATTAAAGTTTTTATCCGATAGGTACAAAAACAGCAAAATTTATATATTTTATGCCGGCTGTTAAAACTCTGCGTACAAAAGCAAAGCGGACTTTGCATATATTTGTGATAATTTTATTGCAAAAGTGCGGTGGAAATTATAAAATAAATGTATCAATATTTATCAGGTGTTTATATGATTGAAAAAAGATTTGAAGAATTAAATGAACGCGCTTACGAAAGGGGATATAATACCTTTTCCGATTTTTTGAATATGGAGGAGCAAAGCGTACTTAAATCGACTTTTATTCCGTGCGTGCTTTTTGGGGGATATTCTATGGCGGAGCGTGTGGTTGCAGGCTTTGGCGAGGATTTGAACGATGAAAAATTTCCGATTGTGTGCGTTTGTGCAAAACCGCTTATTCAAAAATTTGCCGATGAACTGACGCACCGTGATTTTCTCGGTGCGCTGATGAATTTGGGAATAAAAAGGGAACTTGTGGGTGATATAATTGTTGATGATAACTGCGGATATATCCTTTGCCTTGAACATATTGCAGATTATATTTGCGAAAATTTAAACCGTGTTCGCCACACAAGTGTAAAAACTCAAATAAGCGCACTTCCTGAAAATTTGAATAAAGAGATTGAATCAAGCGAAGTATTTGCGGCATCAAAAAGAATTGATGTGGTGATAAGCGCAGTTTATAATCTGTCAAGAAATGAAACTTCAAAGCTTGTTAAAAATGAGAGAGTGTTTGTAAATTCCCGTATGGTATCTTCTGTATCAAGTCTGCTTAACGGCGGTGATGTTGTATCCGTCAGGGGATTTGGCAGATTTGTATTTGTAAAAGAGATAAAGGAAACTAAAAAGGGCAGGCTTGTACTTGAAATTAAAAAATATTGACAGTCCAAAAAAATGAACCAATGCCCAAATATAATATGTATATATGATATAATACGCTCGGAGGGATAAATATGAATACTGTGTTATCATTTATAATAATTGCGCTTCTTGTTATTTGCCTGATTATGCTTATTATGATTTATTCTAAAAAAGGTACATCGTCAGGCGAACTTATTAAGCAGCAAATTGAACTTTCGTCAAAAGCTACCGATGATAAAATATCAAAATTGAGCAGCCAAATGGGTGCGCTTACCGATAAAAATTACGAGCAGCAAATTAAACTTATTGAAACGCTGAATGTAAATTCGCAAAAGCAAATGCAAATAACAGCAGAGTCGCTTGAGCGTATGCAATCAAGTAATGAAAAAAAGCTTGAACAAATGCGAAAAACCGTGGATGAAAAGCTTGATGAAACTTTAACTCAAAGGCTTAATTCTTCTTTTGAAACAGTGTCAAAGCAACTTACAAATGTATATAAAAGCCTCGGCGAAATGAAAGAGTTAAGCTCAAATGTTACAGACAGCGTCGGTTCGCTCAACCGAGTTTTAACCAATGTTAAGGCGCGCGGTACTTGGGCGGAAGTTCAGCTTCAAAATATACTTGACCAAACTATTGCAAATATGTACGAAACAAATGTGCAAACAAACCCGAGCTATAACGGCAGAGTTGAATTTGCGGTTAAAATACCAAACGGTGACAGCGATGAAATTACATATCTTCCGATAGATTCAAAATTTCCTATGGAGGATTATGCCCGTCTTACCGCCGCAAGCGATGAGGGCGATATTGAAGCACTTGCAAATGCTAAAAAAGCACTTGAAACAAGGGTTAAGGATGAAGCAAAGCTTATCAAGCAATATGTTTGCCCGCCGTATACCACACCTTTTGCAATTATGTACCTTGCAACAGAGGGCTTGTATGCTGAAATTATATCTTCTAAAACAGGAATTGCCGAAAGCTTGCAGGCGCAGGGAATTATGATTGCAGGTCCGTCAACAGTTACCGCACTTCTTAATTCACTTGCAATGGGTTTCAAAACCGTTGCTATTAACAAAAAGGCAAATGAAGTGTGGAAAGTTCTCGGTGCGGCAAAAACACAATATGAAAAATTCGGTGTTGTGCTGGCAAAGGCACGCAAAAAGGTGGAAGAAGCAGGCAAAACTTTGGAAGACGCAGAAAACCGAAACAGAATTATCCAAAAAAATCTTAAAACCGTTGAATCTCTTTCTGCCGATAAGGCAGAGCAAATTCTTGGATTGGAATTTGAAAACGAAGAATGATTTACTGAACTCTAACAGGGCAATTTGCCCTGTTTTTTTTTACCTCTTGACAAATGGTATAAAATGTATTTTAATAAAATCAGAGATTCAGATAAAAAGAGTAAAGGCAGTGGGGTATAATTATGATTTTTATTAAAGCTTTTATAAAATGTTATCCCTATCTTGTAGGTATAGCGATTATTTGCTTTGTATGCTATGCAGTGTGGATTTCAAAAATTTATTATGATATACTTACCGCTGTTCCTTTATGGATGCTGATTGCGTACGGTGCAATATTAAGCGTGGCAGTAATCGCTGTTTTGACTGTTATATACATAATTTTGCTCAAGTGCGTTAATAAATAATTGCAAATAGGAATAAAAAAGACCGCCGGGGATTATATATACCTCGGCGGGTTCTTCATTTTAATTGTTATTTTTTAGTATAGCAGATATGGGAAAAATGAACTCCTTTATCATAATAGCTTGCAAGAAGTTCTTTATCGTATTCATCTTTATTAAATGCAGGGAAAAATACCTGCGCGTCGTCACATTCAGCTTCAATTTCGGTTAAATACAGCTTGTCTGCCATTGGCAAAAACTGCTTGTAAATGTCACCGCCGCCGATTATAAATGCATTGTCGCTGTCAACTTCCTTTAATGCATTTTCAATAGAGTTAACCACCGTCGCACCCTCGGCTTCATAATCTTTTCTTGTGGTGATAACTATGTTTTTTCGCCTTGGCAAAGCTTTCGGCAGTGATTCAAATGTTTTTCTGCCCATAATTACACTGCTGCCCATTGTGGTTTCTTTAAAGAATGCCATATCGTCTTTAAAATGCCAAATCAAGTCGTTTCCTTTGCCGAGTTCAAGATTTTTGCCTACTGCGGCTATCATACAAATTGCCATAATTTTCTCCTGCTTACTGTGAAATAGGGAATGAAATTTTGCCTAAATGTTTATAATCAATAAGTTTAACATCTTTGCAGTCTCTTGATGAATCAAATTTAAAGAAATCATCAACTTCCGGATTAAGCCAAAGCTTCGGTGCAGGCAAATCGCCCTGCTCGTCAAACCTTTTTAACTGCTCTTTAATTCCGTCAATCTGGTTTACATAGATGTGTGCGTCCTTAATGCTCCAATCAATTGTACCCGGCTTTAAACCGCAAACCTGCGCAAGCATACAAAGAAGTGTTGCATATTGCGTAACATTAAATGGTAAACCAAGCGGAACATCACAAGAACGCTGATGTACCCAGCAGTTAAGCTTTCCGTTGGTAACATCCCATTCGCTTGACCATACACAGCTCGGAAGTACCGCTGTATCAAGGTAATCGTTTTGCCATAAAGTCATTACCATTCGCCTGTCTTCCGGGTGATTTTTTATTTTGTCAATAAGATTTTGAGTCATTTGGAATTTATTTACAATGTAACCGTAAGCTGTGCCGATTGTGTGCGCCCATTCTTTGCCGAAGAATTTGTGAACTTCTGTTTTAACAAGATTTCCGTTTTCATCCGGCAGCATTTGGGTGGCGTTCCAATATCCTTTTTCGTCAATTTCCCATTCATTCCAAATTTTAACATCGCGCTCCTGTAACCAGCGAACATCGTTTGACTGCGCCTGATATATCCACATCATTTCAAGCACTGCTTGGCGGATAAATAATTGCTTTGTGGTAAGAATAGGGAATTCCTGTGATAAATCAAAATGAAAATGATGTGACGGTACTTTGATTGTGTTAGTTCCCGTTCTATTAACGACTTCAGTTCCCTCTTCAAGTATTTTTCGGCATAAGCCCAAATAATCTTTATCCCATTGTGACATAATTATATCCCTTTCAAAATAAACTAACGGTATTTTAACATAAAGTGACATTCATTTCAACTATAAAACTGATTGAAAAGGTGAACTGCCCCTGATGTGCAGACAGTACAAAAAGGGATGAATAAATGCCATTAAACCGAAAAACACATTTTTGATTACGAACTTGAAAGTACAATTTTCCTTGCATATAAATTGATGATAAGCAGTCAGTCGAATTATAAACACATCAAGTATTTATTAAATTTTTGTAAAGTCTATTTACACTTTTTTAATTTATGATATACTTATAATGTTACTAATTTATGAACCGAGGTGCTCCTATGGGAAAGGTTAAATCTTTTTTGAACAGCAAAATTGTTAAAAAAGATGTAGGCGAGCCGACATATCTTACCTGGAAGGAAGCTTTGTCTTATGCAATGGGCCGTGGTGCTCAGGGTATGAGTACAAGTATGACAGCTTCAAAATATGTCAATTTCTTTATTACCGATGTGCTTCATATCAAAGCAAGGCACGCAAGTAATATCAGGCTTTATTGCGGTATTTTTGATGCGATTAACGACCCGATAATGGGTGTTATTGTTGATAAAACCCGTTCACGCTGGGGCAAAATGAGGGGCTATATTAAATTTGCACCTTATCTTGTGTCACTGTTTATGATTTTATTCTTCGTCGGTAATGACAACTTGTCATATGGAATGAAGATGGCATTGACTGTTTTTGCTTTTGTCGGCCTTGATGTTACATATACCGCATTTGATGTTCCTATGGGCGCGCTCGCGTTTTCAATGACCCCCAACGGTACTGAACGAACGAAGCTTTACGGTATTGCGTCTATCGGGCGAATGATAGTCGGTGCTATTCCGGCAGCTTTGGTTGCTTTTGCCGCTTGGTTACCGTATTTTAATTCAAATCTTGATAAAGCATATTTGGTTGCGGCTGTTTTTTCGGCAGTGTTTATTATTGTGTTTACCCGCTTTACATTTGCAAACTGCCATGAAAGAATGGAGCATAGCGAGGAAACGCCGTCACTTAATGAATGTATCCACTTGCTTTTAACAAACAGACCGCTTTTAATGCTTTTCCTTTGTAACATCTTTTTTGTTATTATTAAGGTATCCGAGCAATGCTCATTCTATTTTGCATACGATTCACTTTTCAATGCTAAATATAACGGACTTCTCGATATTATGAAAGCACCGGGTTCTGTTTTGGCAGGTTTGCTTGTTCCTATTATTGTTGAACGCTTGGGTGCTAAAAGCGATAGTAAAAAATTCTATCAGGTGTGCTGTGTTTTAGGTATAGTTTTAAACGGACTTTTTGCCCTTTTAACATACAACGGAATTATGAACAAGCCTGCAAATCAGCCTGTTTCAACCTTAACCGGTGTAATTGTACTTGCATTTTCAATGCTTGTTACATTCCCGCTTGAATTTAAAAACCTTATGCAAAAGGAAATGGAAGCCGAAACAGTTGATTATGTTGAATGGAAATCAGGCAAGCGTGTTGAGGGTACAATGCTTTCAATTATGTCATTTACAGGTAAGCTTGAAGGTACACTTTCATCTTTCATCTGCCTTCAGGTACTTGCAAGAACAGGTTATGTTGAGCATACAACCGATGTTTCCACTGTTCAAAATCATTCAACTCTTTTAGGTCTTTTCCTTATGACCACCGTATTTCCTATTGTGGGTTACCTGCTTATGCTTATTCCTATGCATTTTTATAACATTACAGGTGATGGCCACAGAATGATGATTAAAGAAATTATGGCTCGCCGTGAAAAAGAAAAAGCAGAAAAGGAAAGCGCATAATTTAATATTGACAGTCTAAAACAGCCCTTATTTTAGGGCTGTTTTCGTTAAAATAGATATATATCAATGTTTCGGAGGTATAGAAATGAAAAAAACATTTTCGATATTTTTAAGCTTGCTTCTTGCAATCAGCTGCTTATCGGTAGGTTCAATAAACGCATTTGCAAATACTAAAAAGACTGCGCAGGAAATCTATTTGAATTCAAGCGCTGCAGTTTGGGGCGACTTGGGAAATAAAGCATATGTTGAATTTACTCCGTCTTATACCGGCTCATTTGAATTTTATTGCTTTAATCAAAGCTATGGCGGTAATATTATGGCGTCGATAGAAGATTTCAGCGGTGAAACATATAACACCGTGCTTAATGATAATAACCCAAATCTTATTTGTGCCGCTACACTTGAAGCCGGTAAAACATATTACTATGTGCTTGAATCGGCATCTGTGTCTTTTTCAAATGTAGTAAGTGTAAGAAATCATAATCACGATTTCAGCTTATATAAATCATATCCTGCTCATTATGACCAATACGACAGCGCACAAAATTATGACGGTTATGTTGAAAGCATATGCACATATTGCCCGGAATACATAAAAACCGCCAGCTTTCCTGCTGTATCAAGCGTAAAAGCCAAGACCAAATCTTTCACATATAATAAGAAAAAGAAAACTACTTCAGTTAAGGTTTATGACAGAATGGGAAATGTTGTTTCTCCGTCAAATTACACTGTAAGTTATAAAAACAATACCAAGCCGGGATATTTAACTCTTACAGTTAAATTTAAAGGCAATTACTCAGGTACTGCGATAATCAGACTCACCATTAAGCCGAAAAAGGAAAAACTTTCTTCGCTTAAAAGCACAAAGAAAAAGAAAATAACTGTTAAATGGAAAAAGGATAAAACCGTAACAGGCTATCAAATCCAATATTCAAAATCAAAAAAATATGCTAAAAAATCAACTAAAACAGTAACAATAAGCAAGAAAAGCACTACTAAAAAAACTATTTCCAAGCTTAAATCAAAGAAAAAGTATTATGTAAGAATTCGTGCATATAAAAAATCTGCCGGAAAGAAAATATACGGTGCTTGGTCTAAAACAAAAACTGTTAAAGTAAAATAAAAATTGAGCGTTTAAAAAATATAATTATTATAAATATTCGCTTGAATCGTCTATTATATTATGATAAAATCAAAGTGCTATATGATTTTAAATAAAGGAGGTAAAAATATGCAAATGACTTTTCGCTGGTTCGGTAAGGACCTCGATACCGTATCACTTGAGCAAATCAAGCAAATTCCGGGTGTAGTCGGCGTTGTTCCTGCTCTTCATTATCTTCCTGCCGGGGAAGCTTGGGAAATGGAAGATGTGCAGAAAATGTATGATGAAATCACATCTGCCGGGCTTACAATGGAATGTATCGAAAGCGTAAATGTTCACGAGGATATAAAGCTTGGTTTACCTACAAGGGACAAGCTTATTGAAAATTATAAAACATCAATCAGAAATCTTGCAAAGGTTGGGGTTAAAGTAATTTGCTATAACTTTATGCCTGTTTTTGACTGGACAAGAACAGACCTTTATATGCCTTTGCCTGACGGTTCAACCTGCCTTAGCTATGACGGTAAGCAGATAGAGGGCAAATCACCCGAAGATATGTTTAAAGAGATTGATGATAACTCAAACGGATATGCTATGCCGGGTTGGGAAACTGAAAGAATGGGTGAAATTAAAGAACTTTTTGAAAAGTATAAGAATGTAACTGCCGATGATTTGTGGGCTAATCTTAAATATTTTCTTGAAGCTATTATGCCTACTTGTGAGGAATGCGATGTCAAAATGGCAATACATCCGGATGACCCGCCTTGGGGTATTTTTGGTCTTCCTCGTATTATCACAAGCAAAGAAGCTGTTGAAAAGCTTCTTAATATGGTTCCGAGCAAGTACAACGGTTTAACTCTTTGCACAGGCTCACTCGGCGCAAGCCCTAAAAATGATATGGTTGAAATTATTAAAGCCGCAGGGGATAGAATTTATTTTGCTCATCTTCGCAATGTTTCAATCAATGACAGGTGGTTTAACGAAACTGCACACGAAAGTGACTATGGTTCACTTGATATGTATGAAATAGTTAAAGCTCTTCAAGAGGTTGGGTTTGACGGATATATTCGCCCTGACCACGGCAGAATGATTTGGGGTGAAGTTGCACGCCCGGGTTACGGACTTTATGACAGAGCATTGGGCGTAAGCTATCTCAACGGACTTTGGGAAGCTGTTGAAAAAAGCAGAAAGGAAAAATAAACATTATGTTTAAACATGAGAATTTAAAAGGTAAAGTTGCTGTTGTTACAGGCGGCGGTGGTGTTCTTTGTGCCGCATTCGCAAAAACCCTTGCTAAACAGGGTTGCAAAGTTGCAGTGCTTGACCTTAATGAAGAAGCAGCAAAAAAATGTGCTGATGAAATCAATGCAGACGGTGGCGAAGCTATTGCAGTCGGTTGTAATGTTCTTGAACTTGAATCAATGGAAAACGCAAGAAAAGTCATCAATGAAAAATTAGGCTCTTGCGATATTCTTTTAAACGGTGCAGGCGGAAACAACCCGAAGGGAACTACTACAAAAGATACTCTTGAAAAAATCGACCTTGTTCAAAAGGATGAAAATGTAAAAACTTTCTTTGACCTTGACCCTAACGGTATCAGCTTTGTATTTAACCTTAATTTCCTCGGTACACTTATTCCTACTCAGGTATTTGCCAAGGATATGGCTGAAAAGCAAAAGGGTACTATCATTATGATTACCTCTATGAATGCATTTAGGCCGCTTACCCGTATTCCTGCTTACAGTGCCGCTAAAGCCGCTGTCAAGAACTTTACCGAATGGATGGCAGTTCACTTTGCTCCGCTCGGAATCAGAGTGAATGCGATTGCACCGGGCTTTTTCTCAACAAAGCAGAATGCAACTCTTCTTTGGAATGAGGACGGAACACCTACTGAAAGAACAGGCAAAATTCTTGCCGCTACACCAATGGACAGATTCGGCGAACCTGATGAACTTTCAGGTACACTTCTTTTCCTTTGCGATGATACTTATTCAGGCTTTATTACAGGTGTTAATATTCCTGTTGACGGCGGTTTCAACGCTTATTCAGGTGTATAAAAAACAAGAATATTATTATGGGCGAGTTGATTTGCAATTCGCCCTTTTTTAAAATCGGGTGATGAAAAATGGATAAAAGCAAAAAGAAAAAAACTTTGCTTATTGTAACATCGGCTTTGATTGTTGCAATTATAGCGGCGGTGTTTTATATAATTTTCGGTGTTATCGGAATTGACGGAAAAGTTGAATACAGGCAAAGCGAAAAAGTAAATGCCAATGTCAGCGGCAGTAATGTCACCGTGCTTGATAATAATGTGAATTACCAAACTATAAACGGATTTGGTGCGTCTGCTTGCTGGTGGAGCCAGGATGTAGGCTCGTGGGATAATGCAAGTGATATTATGCAGGCACTTTATGATGATGACAAGGGAATAGGACTTAATATTTATCGCTACAATCTCGGTGCAGGTTCAAAGAATGATAGTCACATATTGACTAAAAACCGCCAAACCGAATGTTTTTTAAATGCTGACGGAACATATAATTTTAATAATGATAAAAACGCACAGCAGTGCCTGGAACTTGCAAAAAAATATGCCGGCAAGGATATGCGCTTGACTCTGTTTTGCAACAGTGCTCCCGTGTATTTAACGAAAAACGGTGCGGCATACTGTACCCCATATAAAAGTGATGATGAACAGTGGGTTTCAAATCTTGATAAATCAAATTACAAGGCATTTGCCGATTTTTGCTATAACAGTGCCGATTACTTTGTGAAAAAAGGTTACCGTGTTACAAGCGTTTCGCCTATAAACGAGCCGCAGTATAATTGGGCGGCTTGGTATAATGATGATAATACTTATTCCGTTAATCAAGAAGGCTGCTATTATTCCAAATATGAAGCAAGAGATTTGCTTAAAACTTTTGTTAAAAAATTTAAAGGCAGTGAGCTTGATAAAAGCGGAGTAAAAGTATCAATGTTTGAATCCGGTGCTATGGAAGGGCAAGGCAGTACAGCAATGGCATATATGGATTGCATTTTGGGCAAAGGGCCAAAATATGTTTTCAAAAATGCCGCTCTTCGCAAATATTTTGACGAAGTGAGTATGCATTCTTACTGGTCAGATACAGATACTAAAAAAGCCACGGCAGATTATATTTCTGAAAAATATTCAAAATATAATGTTGCATCTACTGAATATTGCCAAATGACTACCGATGAAAACACAGGTGTGTTTGACCTTATTTCCAAAGCGAAAAATGGAACTAACGGTACTACAATTAAGTACGGTGTTGCAATGGCAAATAAAATTGTGGATGATTTAACTCTTTTAAACGCTACCGAATGGGATTGGTGGACTGCCTGTTCCTACGGTGTGTATACCGACGGTCTTATTTACCTTGATGAAGATAATCACGAAAATCTCGATTTTTCAAAAAGATATTACTGTCTCGGCAATTTTTCAAAATTTATTAAAGAGGGCGCAATCAGAATTGCTTGTTCATCAGGTGTTGAAAATGTAAAAAGCGTTGCTTTTGTTAATGAAGACGGTTCAACAGTTGTAGTATATGTAAATAACAATGATAAAAAGGTTAAAACAGCACTTGACTGCACAGGTGATTACAGCGTTTATACAACCGACAGGGATAACGATATTGCCAAAACAGATTTTGGCACAGCAAAAAAACTTGATGTTTCGCTTCCTGCTTCAAGCGTAGTTACCGTAGTTTACGATTAAAATTTAATATGTATAACTTAACACCCCAAGGGCAATAATACCCTTGAGGTGTTTTTTATGGCTACAAAAGATAAACCAAATAATAAAAATTTAAGAGCTTTATTTTCAGTGATTTGCCTTTGCATTGTTGCACTTGGCTTGATTGTTTATTTTTCAACCCAGTCTTCGCACACAACAGATGTAAACGAAGCTACTACCGTGGTTGAAAAAGCTAAAGAAAAAAAGGTTACCACCACAAATAATACGCAGTTAACCACCGCAAGCCAAACCGAAAAGCAAACAACTAAAAAGCAAAATTCAAAAAAGCCGACTACCGTAACATCAACCGAAGTATCTACTATGGCATCAAGCGATACTAATATTCCTTATAAATCGTTTTATAAATATCCTTGCGATGAAGCGGTGCTTTTGGGTTACAGTGAAGAACTTGTTGAAAATAAAACCATGAAAGATTACAGGGCGCATACGGCGGTTGATTTTAAAGCTAATAAGGGCAGTAAAGTGCGTTCGATTAACGATGGGCTTGTATTAAGCGTAAGCAAAGACGCTATGCTCGGCACCGTGATTGAAATTGACCACGGCGGCAAACTTGTTGCAAGGTATTGCGGTATGGATACCGTAAATATATCAGAGGGCGATTATGTAACTATCGGCGAAACTCTCGGTACGCTCGGTACAACTCCGTTTGAAGAAAAGAGCGAATCACATCTTCATTTTGAAACGCTTTTGGATAATAAGTATGTCAACCCACTTGATGTAATGGGAAAAACAGAATAGCTTTTGAAAAAATAAACAAAAAATAGGCGAGCAGTGAAACCCCGATGATTTTTAGGGGCAAATACTGCTCGCCTTTGCTTTTATAGATTATTCGTTTGTATCTGCATTTTGATTTTCCGGCTCGCTTGAAACCGCTTCATCATTTACAGGCGGCTGATGATATTCTGCCTTTTCCTGCTCGTTATTTGCATATGACGGGTATGAACCGCTTTGTGTAGGTTCATTTTCACTCGGCACATTTGCAGGAGTATAAAATGGTGATGTATTTTGCTCGCCTGCATTTTCATTTGCAGCGGTTTGTGCTGCTCCGGTATCAGATGTGTGCTGCTGTGGGTTGTAGTAATAAGCGTTTGCACTGTCGTTTTGATTAGCTGTGTACTGCTCATTGGTATTTTGTGCAGGGTTATAATAATTTCCTGCACCGGCAAAAGCATATTTGCTTGCCTTTTCCTCTTGTGAAAGGAAGTCGTCTTCCGTAATTCTGCCCTCTTGCAAAGCTCTTATTTTGAAGTTTTCATAATAGAGTGCTTGGGTAGTTAAATAATAAGGAATTGCATATATGCTCGCAATGCCGAAGGAGATACCGCAGAGTATCCACCAGCCGATAAAGCTTAAGTCAAGTGCAAAAAGCTCACTCCTGTTGCCGGCAACCATCTTTTTAGATAGCTTGAGAGCCTCCATAGGCTTCAAATTCGGGTTTTCACACATAATCTGGAATGAGAAGTATGAACTGTAATTATACACGATACCCGGGATTATGAAGAGAAAACACCAAAGCGTTATAAACAAGGTTCTTAAAATTGAAACAACAAGCTTTTTACCGTATGTTGCGTTAAACGATACTTTGAATATATTTTTGATTTCTTCACCGAGTGAAAATTGCTCACTCGGGTCACGCTTAACGAGGATTACATAAAAACCTAAAAGTGAAACAAGAAGCGGAGAAAGCACGATTGAAAGAACGGTAAGCCCTCTAATTCCTGTATCGGAAAAATAACCTATTCTTGAAGTGTTAACGGATGTGTTGGTAATGCCGGTGTCACCGCCGTTATAGCTTTGGCCGAAGCTTTCAATAGGATTGTCGCTTGAGCTGTCACCGTCATCGTAGCTGTCATCATCATCGTAGCTGTCATCGTCATCACTTTGCTCGCCGTTAAAGTATTTGAAAAAATCTTCAGGTGTGTTTTGGTTAGAGTTATCACTGTAACCGTTGCTGTTTTTCGGGCCGAAGAGGTTTTCAATATCATCACTGTCGGTGTAAACATTTACACCTATGGTTAAACCCTGGGTTAAAAAAATTACAATTGCACTTAAAACAAACAGGGCAAATATTTTGTCTTTAATGATTTGCTTAGCTTGCGATTTTACCAAGCTTCTGTTGATGTTATTCATAATTTTATCCTCCTTTGAAAGATAAATTAAAACTCAACCTTTTCCTCGATGAATTTTACAAGTTCGTCAATCGGAAGTCTAACCTGCTCCATAGTATCACGGTCACGAACAGTTACGCAGTTATCTTCAACTGAATCAAAGTCGTATGTGATGCAATACGGAGTACCGATTTCATCTTGGCGGCGGTATCTTTTGCCGATAGAGCCTGCGTCATCATAATCAATGTTAAATTTCTTTGAAAGCATAGCAAAAACTTCTGTTGCCTGCTCGTTAAGCTTCTTTGAAAGCGGAAGAACCGCTGCTTTAAACGGAGCAATTGCAGGGTGGAAGTGCATTACTATTCTCTTGTCATTCTTTTCTTCATCAAGCATTTCTTCATCATAAGCTTCTGTAAGAAGTGCAAGGAATAAACGCTCAACACCAAGTGAAGGCTCAATAACATAAGGTACATATTTTTCGCCTGTTGCCTGGTCAAAATATTCAAGGTTTTTGCCGCTTGTTTTGATATGCTGTGTGAGGTCGTAGTCTGTTCTGTCAGCCACACCCCAAAGTTCGCCCCAGCCAAATGGGAATTTGTATTCAAAGTCGGTTGTAGCTTTGGAATAGAAGCAAAGTTCTTCAGGGTCGTGGTCACGAAGCCTGAGGTTATCCTTGTTGATGTTAAGAGAATAAAGCCAATCACGGCAGAAGCTTCTCCAATAATCAAACCACTCAAGGTCAGTACCCGGCTTACAGAAAAATTCAAGTTCCATTTGCTCAAATTCTCTTACACGGAAGATGAATTTGCCCGGAGTAATTTCGTTTCTGAATGATTTACCTACCTGTGCTACACCAAAAGGGATTTTCTTTCTTGTAGTTCTCTGCACATTTGCAAAGTTTGTGAAAATACCCTGTGCAGTTTCAGGGCGAAGATAAATTTCGTCTTTTGCATCCTCTGTTACACCCTGGAAAGTTTTAAACATAAGGTTGAATTGGCGAATATCCGTAAAATTATGCGCACCGCAATTTGGGCAAGGAATGTTATGTTCCTTAATATAAGCAGACATTTCCTCATTGCTCCAGCCGGCAACATTTGTGCCGTCAAAGCTTTCAATCAAATCATCTGCTCTGTGCCTTGTTTTACATTCACAGCAATCCATAAGCGGGTCGGAGAATCCGCCGAGGTGGCCTGATGCAACCCAAGTTTGTGGGTTCATAAGAATAGCACTGTCAAGCCCTACATTATATGGGTTTTCCTGAATAAATTTCTTTCTCCAGGCTTTTTTGATATTTTCTTTAAGTTCAACACCGAGTGGGCCGTAATCCCATGTATTTGCAAGACCGCCGTAAATCTCTGAACCCGGGTAAACAAAACCTCTACCCTTGCAAAGAGCAACAAGCTGATCTAAAGTTTTTTCTGAATTATCCATTGTATTTTCCTCCGTTAGTTATATACACATTATTCTACTATGTTTTTGTTAATAAGTCAAATACATATTATTAAAATAAAAAAGGAAAAGTGTTTGTCACTTTTCCTTTTTAACGAACCTAATTTATATATTTTATACTTACCAGCCCAAACGCATAATTGTAAGTGTGCATTTGCCTGTTCCGTATTTATAGCATGCTCTGTGTCCTTCAGGTGTAAATATATCTACTCTGCCTACGCTTGAAAGGCCTGAACCGCCTCTGTCAACTACTGTGTAGTTTGTTCCGTCAATATTTACTATTGAACCCATAGGCAACCAGTTACAAGCAATGTAGTACGGGTTTTTCATTCCGTTTGAAACACGCTTGCCGCTTGCAGTTCTACCTGTACCTGTACCGCAAGTGCCGCAAGCACAGTAGTGTGTGTATCTGCCTGAAATTACTTGGCCTACTTTGTATCCCTTTTTATTCTTTACTCCGTTAGTCTTGACCTTGGCACCGTCTGTTTCCTTTGTGCCTACTTTTACTACCTCGCTTTTAGCTTTGGTAATAACATCTTTGTCAATAACTTTCTTAGTCTTTTTCTTACCATTTACATATTTTACTTGATAAGTTACATTGGCTTTGCCTTTTTTACCTTTTTTTACTACGGTTTCAATGCCTTCGTAAACATCATCATTTTCTTTTTCAATGGTACCGTATTTAATGCGTTCTTTTTTGGTAACTTCCTTGTATGTTACACGGTTAACAGTTACCTTGGTTTTTTTTGTAATCTGCTTATTTACAGATGGGGTAGTGTAATCATCACCGTCAAGTGTAACATTTGCTACATCAAGAAGTGTTGATACAGTTCCGTCTACAACCGGTACTTTGTATGTTTCACCGTCAACCTTAAGTGTGGTTGTTTTAGATGATATATACTTAATTTCCATACCGTCTGTAACAATATCATTAAGTGAGCAGCTAAGAGTAACTTTTTCGGTGTTAAATCCGATTTCGTCAAGTGCTTCCTTAACTGTGTCACCGTATACGCTGTATGTGTTTGTTACTCCATTGAATTCAACATTTATGTTGTTAAGTCTGTCAACTTTAATAACTCCGCCCTTACCTGCGTTAAAAGAGCTTATATCGAGTTTGTCTGTATCCTTCAAAGTAACATTTGCTTGCGACAGGATTTCGATAGGTTCCGTTTCGTTTGTCGTAATTGTATAAGTGTTGTTGTCAACTTTAATTTCAACAGTGTAGTTTGATACCATCTGTGCAAATGCAGTTGATGCAAAAATAATTATTGCTAACACAAACGCAATTACTGCCGTTACGACTTTATGGCTTACGCCGCGTATGTCGCCGGTTGTTGATTGGTTAGTCATCTTAATCTCCTTTTGTGATAGAAATATTAGGGTTTCGCTTTGAAACATTGTTCCTAATACCGATACGAATGTAGCTACAAAAATTTCATATCGAGCAGAGTTGTTTTTTCTGCTTCACCGTTATTATTTCCTCGAGCGATTGCCATTATAGTGACAAATGCATAATGTGTCAATATTTCCGAAGATAAGATTTTGTATAATATGCACAAACGTTTTTAACATTGTGGTATGGTTACAAAACGGTTACACTATATCTTGTGGTTATATTCTTTAGCGATTTAGTGTGAGAAAGTATATTTTTGTAAAATCGTTAGAAATGCCACTTTAAATTCTTACAATTTGTAACATTTTATTTTACCAATTTTTAATAACTCAATATATTGTATAAAAAGTCTAAAAATAGAAAACACTACCCATTATATAGATATTGTACGACAGCCTAACAGTTAGATAAAACAACAATTATTTCAAGCCGAAAAATAGTATATTTGTTCGATGAATAGCCTAAATACCGTTTGTTTTCCTCGTATTTCCTTATTATATATTATAATATATAATATATTATTTAAAACTATTATATATGTAAGCATGAAATAAACCGGTAAGCTTAATTGCTTACCGGTTTTAAGTTGTTTGTTATTACTTTTTTGAATCAAGTGATTTTGTTATTTTTACATTTACGAAAATTGTTATACCCGTAAGTAAAAGGCCAAATATAATACTGATAAAGCAGGAGCCTTTTACCGCATTGCCGAAAGCCTGCGAATATACCTGCGGTGATATATCAAGCCTCTGTGCTGTTTTAAATATCAGGCACAAAACAGAAGATACCGTAAATATCATACCTGAAGTGGTGAGCGAAGCAAAAATGTTAAACATTATTTCGCGTGAACGCCTGTATAAAACAAGAAGCATAATAATAGGCACAGCCATAAGCAACATTCCTATTGATATAAGGCGGGAAGAATTACTGTTAAATGTGCCGATGTAGCTTACAAGAGTATCAGCATTGTTAAAACCAAAGCAATCGTTATATGCTTCGGTAGCTTTTATGGCAGTGTTGTGTATAAGTTCGCTGTCATATTGCATATTGTTTCCCTCAAGATACTCTTTGCAAAGCGATTCAAACTGCTTAATTTGATTTTTTGAGTACAATGTAGGATTTTGGCTTGAATATAATTTGCCTATTACATTTGATGCGGCAGTATCGTTCGTTTTAAACACGGTGTCAAACACTCTTGCCGGAATTGTGCTTTGCGCTTCCAGTACGGCAACCCTGTCTTCAAACGCCTTTTCGCATTGCTCATTTACATTGCTGTATTCAAAAATACGGTTCATATACCCCTCGTTTAAAACGGTGGATTTGGCAATAAGCGTGCCAAAAAATAAAATAGAGCCGATTGAAAAAAGCATTGTTAGGATAAAGCACATAGCTTTTCGCGATTTTGAAAGTGTCATATGCCCTCCTATGCGTTTACTTTTGTGCCGGTTTTCATAACTGCAACACAAACATAATATTCATTTGATATTCCTGCGCCTACGCTGTTATCGGTATAAAGTACCAGTGCCCTTGAAAGCCCGGCGCCGACTTTTTTCAGCTCGTAATCGTTTTTAACCGTAAGCGTTTTTATTACTTCATATTCGTATGATGAATAAAAGGTGTCAATATTTATTAAATCACCTTTTGAAGCAAGCTTGATTTTAGAACTGTTGTTTTTATAAACTTGCGCAAAGCAAGGCCCTATTTCGCCCGGCAAAGTGCTGTTTAAATCAATGTTGAATTTATTATTTGCGTTTACTGCACTTGCATTATAAATAAGCGGCAGGCTTTTATCTTCAAAATTCACATTGCCGATTATTGAATTAGCCTCAAGCTTTTGAAAAGATGATTTTGCAATAATTCCGTTTTCTTCTTTAATATCAAGCGAAGTGACTTTTTTGATTTCATCACTTTGAACGCTTGCGTTTATAAAAGAGTTGTTTGATTCAAGTATATCAACACTTCCCACAAATAAAACGGAAAGTATTATTGCAAGAACTACGGGAAGAAAAATCCCGTTTAAAACTAATCTTTTTTCATTTTTTGTCATATTAAGCCTGTTATCTGTTCATATCCTGCGCCTGAAGAGCATTTTGCATAAAGTTATTTTTCTTCTTTTTAGGTTTGTATGCAGGTGGGTTTTTAAGCTTTTTCATAAGTTTGCTGTTATTCTTGGCAGTGAGCTTGTTAATTTCGTGAACAGGGCCTGACATATATTCTGACATATATTTATCTGCAACTGCCATCATATCCTTGTCATTTTGCATTGCACCCAAAATTGTTACGCCGATAACATCCTGCACTTCGTTTGTGCCGTCTTCGTAAACTTCGTTAAGCATTTTGAAAAGCTTTTTCTGCTCTGCTGTGTTTCCGTTTTTGATTACATCAAGCACCTTTGCAGTTCCAACTTCTGTAAAAAATGTTTCAGGTAAAAATTCGCCGTAAGCAATAATGTTTTTCTTGATTTCATCCTTATATTCAGGGTAGAGTGTGCCGAAACGGTTTGCAAGTGAGTCGCAATCGTAGCTGATGATTCCGTTTTTGGCTTTGGTTCTTGATACAGCTTTCGGCATCTTGACCTTATCAAGATTTACTTGTTTTCTTGCCTTGAAAATGCCTGATATTTCATCGTTGATTTCATTGCCGAGGCTTTTTGCATCTTTTTCATTATAAGTTTCGGCATCGTAAAGCGAGCGTGAAATTGTTTCAAACTTCGGCTCGTCTGCCTCGTAATCATAGCAGCATTCAAATGCCATTGTGCTTGCCTGCATATCATAAGCAATTCTGTAAGCTCCTTTTTCGCCGGCAAAAGTAATGCTCTTTTCATCTTCGTTTACTTTTTTAAATTCAAGTTCGGTATTTGTTTGATTAAGCTGTTTTTCAGCAATTTTGAAAACTTCACTAATTTCCATATCTTTATCTGCTCCAAAAATAATATTAAATCAAAGTTTTTAATTAGCTTATTATAACATTAAAAAGGCCGGTTGTCACTATATTTTTTATATATAAACTGTAAATATATTATAATTATAAAAATCTTTATTATAATTATAAGTATTTGTATATAATACATTATTGATTATTACTTGTGATTGTGCTAAAATATTATGAATATATATATGCGTAGGTGACTTAAAATGAGTAATGAAAATAAAAAGTTAACACTTGCAGTAATTTTCGGCGGTGTTTCATCAGAACATGATATTAGCTGCATTTCAGCTAAGGGCATTATTTCAAATATTGATTATAATAAATATAATGTAATTCTTCTCGGCATCACAAAAGACGGCAGATGGTATATTTTTAATGATGATATTTCACTTTTACCTAATGACAGATGGACTGAATCTAAAAGTCTTATTCCGGCTTACATATCACCTGATACTTCAGTCGGCGGTATAGTTACCGCAAAGGGCGAAATTATCAAGCTTGATTGCGTATTCCCTGTTCTTCATGGTAAAAACGGAGAGGACGGAACAATTCAGGGCCTTTTGCAGCTTGCTCAAATTCCGTATGTAGGCTGTGACGCCACATCATCAGGCGTGTGTATGGATAAGGCTGTTGCAAACGCTGTGGCAGACGCTTTTGATATTCCGCAGGCAAAATGGTGCGCTTTCACCCAGTATACTTTTAATAAAGATAGGCAACAATGTATTGAATATGCAGTTAATAAGCTTGGATTTCCTATTTTTGTTAAGCCTGCAAATGCCGGCTCTTCTGTCGGAATTACAAAGGCGCATAATGTAAATGAACTTATTGAAGCTATGGCTGTTGCATTTAAGGAAGATAAAAAAGCTGTGCTTGAAGAATTTATAGATGGGCATGAAGTTGAGTGTGCGGTTTTGGGCAATGATGAGCCTATCCCTGCCGAAGTGGGTGAAATTAAAGCTGCGGCAGATTTTTATGATTTTGACGCAAAGTATAATAATCCGCAAAGCGAACTTTGTATTCCTGCCGATATTCCTGAAGAAAAGCGAAACGAAGTCAGGGTGCAGGCTGTAAAGGCATATAAGGCACTCGGCTGTGAGGGAATGTCACGAGTTGACTTTTTTGTAAGAAAGAGCGACGGTGCGGTTTTGCTTAATGAAATAAATACTATTCCGGGGCAAACACCTATCAGTATGTATCCAAAACTTTTTGAAGCAGCAGGTGTACCGTATAAGGAGCTTATTGACAGGCTTATCGGATGTGCGCTTTCTCGTGGCGGTAAATTCTGATTATGGAAAAGGTACTTATTGAAATCATAGGTTCGCAAAATATTGATAATCAGTTTGATAAAACCGAGTTTAAAACAGTCGGCACATTTGAAGAGCTTGAAGAAAAATATGTTATAAAATATAAAGAAGAGCAGGATGCCGGCGAGGAGCCTATCAATGTAAGCGTAGTTGTTTTAAAAGATGAAAGTTCGGTTGAAATGACTCGTGAGGGTGCAGTGGTATCAAGGCTTGTAATTGAGCGTTCACAAAGAAATCTTTGCCATTACGGTACTGCTTACGGTGAAATTCTTATGGGTATTTGCGGCCATTCCATTGAGCATGAATTTAATGAAAACGGTGGCAAATTCACCTTTGGTTATGATATAGATATTAACGGGGCTTTGGCTTCAAAAAATCGTGTAAAGCTTAGTTATAAAAAGAAGAAGCAACCTAAATAACAGGAGTATAAAGATGTCAAAATTAGTTAAACAGACCGAAAATGAATTAAAAATAATTATTGAAAATGCAGTTAACAAAGCAATGGCAAGCGGTGATTTGCCTCAAGCTGAAATTCCTCAGTTTAACATCGAAAAGCCGGCTAATAGAGATAACGGCGATTATTCAACAAATGTTGCAATGGCAGGCGCGCGTGCATTTAAAAAAGCACCGAAAATGATTGCCGAAGCTATTGAAAAATATTTGGAACTTGGCGGTACTGTTTTTGAAAAAGTTGAAATTGCAGGCCCGGGATTTATGAATTTCTTTTTATCCCAAAAGTTTTATTCAGATGTACTTAAAGATGTATTTGCCTGCGGTGAAAACTATGGTAAAAGCGATTATGGCAAGGGCAAAAAAATCCTTGTTGAATTTGTATCCGCAAATCCGACGGGGCCTATGCATATCGGCAATGCACGCGGCGGCGCAATAGGTGACTGCCTTGCAAGTGTGCTTGATTGGGCAGGATACAGTGTTAACCGTGAATTTTATGTCAATGACGCAGGTAATCAGATAGAAAAATTTGCAACTTCACTTGAAGTTAGGTATCTTCAGCATTTTGATTCCTCGGTTGAACTTCCTGAAGATGCATATCACGGCCAAGATATAGTTGACCACGCAGAAAATTTTATTGCCGAATATGGCGATAAATATGTTAATGCGCAGTCGAGCGAACGCCGCAAAGCACTTGTGGATTATGCACTTCCTAAAAATATCGCCGGGCTTGAAAAAGACCTTGGCAGATACAGAATTACTTATGATAAATGGTTTAGGGAATCAACGCTTCATAATGACGGTTCGGTTCAAAAAGTTATTGACGCACTTAAAGAAAAAGGCGTTACTTATGAGCAAGACGGTGCATTATGGTTTAAGGCAAGTGAATATGGCAATGATAAAGATATAGTGCTTGTAAGGGCTAACGGGCTTCCTACTTACATTGTGCCTGATATTGCTTATCATTATAACAAGCTTGTTACTCGCGGATATGATAAGGCTATTGATGTTTTGGGGGCTGACCACCACGGTTATGTACCGAGGATGAAGGCGGCTTTAACTGCTCTCGGCCTTGATGCATCAAGGCTTGATTGCGTTATTATGCAAATGGTAAGGCTTGTAAGAGATGGTGAAACCATTAAACTTTCAAAGCGTTCAGGCAAGGCAATTACGCTTAATACCCTTATTGATGAAGTTCCGCTTGACGCGGCAAGATTTTTCTTTAATTTAAGAGAGCCTAATTCTCATTTTGATTTTGATTTGGAACTTGCGGCAAAGCAGTCAAGTGAAAATCCTGTATATTATGTTCAATATGCGCACGCAAGAATTTGCTCAATCATTAAAAAAGCGCAGGAGCAGGGTGTTCAGCTTAGAACGCCTAATGATGATGAACTTGCACTTCTTAATTCTAAAGAGGAAAAAGACCTTATTCGTCATCTTTCAGCTCTTACCGATGAAATCGTTGCTTCGGCAAAAGCATATGACCCGGCTAAAATTACACATTATGTAATTGAGCTTGCTACTCTTTTCCATAAATTTTATAATGCACAAAGAGTAATGCTTGATGATAATGAACCGCTTATGCAGGCAAGGCTTTACCTTTGCTCTGCTGTAAAGAATACAATTTATAACATTTTAACTATGCTTAAAATAACTACTCCTGAAGTTATGTAAGAGAGGTAAAATATGGCAAACATTAAGGATAAGGCGCTTTATTTTGTAGGAAATAAGCTACTTAAATATGTTTATAAAAACCCTCAAAAAAATATGCTCAAACTTGTCAAGTTAGGTAAGGCAGTTGCAGGTAAAATGTACCCTGAAAGTACATTTACCAAGCCTATTGAAATCATAAGTGACGAAACTAATGTTTGGCATAAATATTTGTTTAACGGGCTTAATGATATTGACCCTGATTTTTTCAGGTCGGCAGTTCTTACTTTTGCAATTGATTTGGGGCTTAACGGTACTAAAACACTTCGCAAAAGGCGTGAAGAAGAGCATTGCAATATTCCTTGGGTTATTCTGATGGACCCTACTTCTGCCTGCAATTTAAGGTGCAAAGGCTGTTGGGCGGCTGAATATGGCCATAATTCAAACTTAACTCTTGATGAAATGCGCAAAGTTGTGCGTGAAAGCAAGGCACTCGGTACTCATTTTTATATGTTTACGGGCGGCGAACCTCTTATTCGTAAAAAGGATATTTTAACTCTTGCAAGGGAAAATAAAGATTGCATATTCCTTGCGTTTACTAACGGTACGCTTGTTGATGACGCATTTTGCGAAGATATGAAAAAGTGCGGTAACTTCGCACTTGCACTTTCAATTGAGGGTGACGAAGCTGTTAATGACAGCAGGCGAGGTGAAGGTGTTTACCAAAAAACTCTTGCCGCAATGAAACTTCTTAAAAAGCACAAATGCCTTTTCGGTACATCTATTTGCTACACTTCCAAAAACTATGCAAGCGTAACAAGTGATGAGTTTTATGATTTTATGATTGAAAACGGTGCTAAATACGCTTGGTATTTTCACTATATGCCGGTAGGTGCAGATGCGGATACAGAGCTTCTTTTATCTCCTGAACAAAGGGAGCATGTTTACCGCACCATTCGTAAAAACCGAAACGGTAAAACCGGTAAGCCTATTTTTACCGTTGATTTCCAAAACGACGGTGAATTTGTAGGTGGCTGTATTGCCGGCGGGCGTAACTATTTTCATGTTAACAGCGAGGGCGATGTTGAACCTTGCGTATTTATTCATTACAGTGATTCAAATATCAGGGAAAAGAGCATTATTGAATGTTTGAAATCTCCGCTTTTCCACGAATATTATAAGGGCCAGCCGTTTAATGATAATATGCTTCGCCCTTGCCCAATGCTTGAAAATCCGCAGGCACTCAGAAAGCTTGTTAAAAAAACGGGTGCTAAATCAACAGACCTTATTCAAAGCGAAAGTGCAGATGAACTTTGCGCAAAGTGTGACCTCTATGCTCAAAATTGGGCGCCTAAAGCAAAGGAAATTTGGGAGGAGCAGGAACGCTTCCACCCATTCACACAGTATTATAGGGATACACCCGAGGGCAAAGCAGAAAAAGCAAAGAATAATGAATAAAAAAACCACAATGTACTGATACTGATGTACATTGTGGTTTTCTTATATCTGTTTAATTTTATTTATTTCTGTAAATAATAGCTTCTCTTTCAGGGCCGTTTGATACCATGGTGATAGGATGGCCGATTTCTTTTTCAATGAATTCTACATAATCCTTTGTTTCCTGAGGAAGTTCATCATAATTCTTAATTCCTCTGATATCACAATGCCAGCCTTTCATTGTTGTAAATACAGGCTTGCACTTTTTAAGTGTCGGGGTAGTAGGGAAGTCTTTAATGATTTTACCGTCAACTTCATAGCCGGTGCAAACTTTAATTTCTTCAAGGTATGAAAGGCAGTCAAGTGCAGTCATTACAACTTGGGTAGCACCCTGGCATTCAACACCGTAGCGTGTAGCTACGCAGTCAAACCAACCAACTCTTCTCGGTCTGCCTGTTGTAGCACCGAATTCGCCCTTGTCGCCGCCGTGAATACGAAGCTCCTGTGCTTCATCTTCATCAAGGATTTCTGATATAAATTCACCTGCGCCTACTGCTGATGAATATGCTTTTGTAACAACAACAATATCCTCAATTGAATGTGGAGGAAGGCCTGCGCCCACAGCACCGTAACCTGCAAGGGTTGAAGATGAGGTTACCATTGGGTAAATGCCGAAGTCAGGGTCTTTAAGTGTGCCGAGCTGACCTTCAAGAAGAATGTTCTTTCCCTCTTTAAGTGCATTTTGCAGATATGTGTGTGTATCGCAAACATAAGGTGCGATTTTTTCCCTGTATTCAAGGCAGGTTTTGAAAAGTTCGTCTTCATCAAGAAGCGGCTTGTTATATACATGTTTTATAATAAGATTTTTGAGTGTGCAGATATTTTTAAGCTTTGCTTTGAGTGTTTCATCATCAAAAAGCTCATTTACCTGAATGCCGATTTTAGCATACTTATCACTAAAGAAAGGTGCAATACCGCTCTTTGTTGAACCAAATGCATTTTTGCCGAGCCTTTCTTCTTCATATTCATCAAGTAAAATATGATATGGCATAAGGATTTGCGCTCTTTCGCTTACTAAAAGCTTTGGGTTAAGTCCGGCCTTCTTAATATCATCAAGCTCTTTGCAAAACTTGTTAATATCAAGTGCAACACCGTTGCCGATAATGCAAGTGGTGTGGTCATAGCATACGCCTGACGGCATGAGGTGGAATGCGAACCTTCCGTGTTCGTTTATAATTGTGTGGCCTGCATTTGCACCGCCTTGAAAGCGAATTACAATATCACTTTGGCCTGCAAATAAATCGGTGATTTTGCCTTTACCTTCGTCGCCCCAGTTAGCTCCGACAATAGCTCTTACCATTTTAAAAATCTCCTATTTTAATTATTAGAATTCAAACATTAAGGGCACAGTGATGGATTGTTCACTACGCCCTTGATTTATTATATAATAGGTATACTGTAAAGTCAACTTATTTTTGAATTTTGCCGCCTTTGTTGCCTGCGTACTTTACTTTTGTAATCTTAATTTTGCCGACTTTTTTGGTGAGGTAAATACCCTTTTTCTTATTTTTCTGAATTTTTACACCGTTTATTGAGCCTTTTGCTTTGTTTGTGTAATAAATTCCGTTGCCTCTGTTTTTGGATACAGTGCCTTTCTTAATATTTGTTGTTGAAGAAAGGGTGGAGTAAATACCGTCTTTCTTATTGTTTGATACAGTGCATTTGTTAATTGTTGCTTTTGATTTTTTAAAAATGTAAATTCCGTTTTTCCCGCTTTTGCTGATTTTTGCAGAATTTATTGTTACATTGTTTCCTTTTTGTACTGCAATGCCACACTGCTTGTTTGACTTAATGGTATCCCTGTTTATTTTTGATTTTCCTTTACATTCGTTCACAAAAATTCCGTGCTTTTTATTACCGGTAATGCGGTTTTTATTAGTTGTCATTGTGGAATTTTTATAGCAGAAAATACCGTTTTCTTTATTGCCGGAAATGGTATTTGCAGATATGCTTGCTGATGATGAAGTAAGGTTGATACCATGCTTTTTTGCACCTGTTAATGTATTGCCTACAATATTTACACCTTTTGATTTATCAAGAATAATTACATTTTGAACATACGGTATGTTGTTTGCGTTAATTGTGTTTGCGTTGATTGTGGCATTTGTTGAGTTTTCAATCCTTAAGCCAAATACATTATCTTTGGTGCTGTAAGCAGAATTGTTGAAAAGAACTGTGTTTTGCGATACATTTATATTCTTTGTTCCTACAAGCCAAATTGCATTTGCGGCTCTGCTTATTGTAATGTTGTTTGATGATATATTTACATTTTGTGCGCTGTAATCACCTGCAAGTACAATACCGTCATTTGCTGTTAAGTTTTCACCGTAAAGCCTGATTCCGTAAGGAAATTGCTTTGATGATGTATCTGCTGTGTCAACAACGGTTATGGTGTTGCCGCAAATTGATGAAGCGGTGTCAATTGTAGGTGCATATGATTTGCCCTGGCAAGTGTATGTGTTTGGCCTGCTGCCGTCACTGTTTTTAGGGTTTATTGTTTTGTAGTAAATACCCGAGCCGCAGTTATTTATAACATTATTGTTGATATTAACATTTAAAAATGCAGATGAAAGAATTGCATATCCCGCAATATTGTTAAATGTGTTGTTTGATATATTGATGTTTGACATATATTTGCCGGAAAATACACTGTGTGAACCTACACCGCGGTTTACATTATTAAATGTATTGCCGGTGATGTTGATATTTGTATTCATAGTTCCATCATATGCTTTTGGATAATCCTTGTAGTTTGGAAAATGCTCTTTATCAAGAATATCAAGCTGGACAGCTTCCATATTGTCGCCCTTTTTGTTGCCGTGGCCTGTAAAAGTACAGTTTGTAACATTGATATTGTTACATCCGGCAAAGGTGAGGTGATGCCCGTCTGAGCAGTCTTTAAATGTAGCACCGTTTATTGCTACATTGCTTGCGTGTGCAAAGCTTAATATACTTCCGTCGGTTTTGTTTGCGTCAAATGTGCCGCCGTTAATTGTAATGTTTTTATAGTAGCTGTTGCCGGTAGGGGCGTCTTGGTTTTGCCCAATTGCAAGAAGCGTGCTGTTCTGATAATTTTTAATAAAAGTTGCGCCTGCACAGTTAAAGGTTGTGTTTGAATAAATTACAAGCCTTTCGCTTAAATTGTATGTTCCGGTGACGGTAACGGTTAACGGGGTTGAGGAATTAAACTTATTTTTATTAAGTTCTTCCTGAATTGCCTGCGCGCTTGAATAATTGTTTGCAAGTGCTACCGTGCCGAAACCAAGGCACGCTGTAACAATTATAATCAGCGATAATGTGATTGATAAAACTTTTTTCATAATATTAACTCCTTCTTAATTTATTATATATTATTATAACATAGGTGTTTTAATGTTGTAAATATAAAAATTCTATGATATTATATAACAAAAGATTATTCACAGAGGTATAAATATGAAGATTTATAATGTAATGCAATACGGTGCAAAGGGTGACGGAAAAACAAATGATGCTTTTTCAATCCAGCACGCTATTGATGATTGTGCAAAAAACGGCGGCGGTCAGGTTGTATTGCCGAGCGGATATACTTTTTATTCCGATTCCATAAGGCTTAAAAAGAATGTTGATTTTCATATTCAAAAGGGCGCAACTATTAAAGCTACAAGTAATATTGACGGATATATCAGGCCTAATAAGCTTATTAACGACCCTAAAACTGCACTTATCGGCAACCCTGTAACAGGCAAGCCGAGCTTCGTTTTTATCTATGCTTATGAAGCAGACGGTTGCTCAATTTCAGGTGAGGGTACGATTGACGCTAACGGCCACGCATTCGTTGCGCGTAAAGACCAATACTATGTAACAGGCGATTTTTATCCTCGCCCGACGGTAATGTATGTTGAAAAAAGTAACCATATTTCATTTAGGGATTTCACTGTTATTGACGCACCTTTCTGGACTCTTCATCCGGCAGGCTGTGATGATGTACTTATTGATAAAATCAGAATTTTAAATGACCTTGATGTAGCAAACAGTGACGGTATTGACCCTGATCACTGCTCAAATGTCAGAATTCTCGGCTGCCATGTAACTTGCGCAGATGATTGCATTTGCCTTAAAGCTTCTAAAGGCAACAGCGAATATGGCCCGTGCGAAAATATAATTATTGACGGATGCACACTTATTTCCACTTCTGCCGCAATTAAAATCGGCACAGAGGGTGTAGGAGATTTTAAAAATGTAATTGTGTCAAACTGTATAATCAGCCGCTCTAACAGGGGACTTTCAATTCAAATTCGTGACGGTGGCTCGGTTGAAAATGTAAGCTATTCCAATATTATTATTGAAACAAGGCGTTTTTGCCCTGATTGGTGGGGTACCGCCGAACCTATTGTTATCACAACTTTTAATCGTGATGAAAATACAAAGAGCGGTACAATTAAAAATGTAAGATTTTTCAATGTTACAGCCAAGGGCGAAAATGGTGTTCTTATCCACGGTAATGATGAAAATATTATTGAAGATATAACTTTTGAAAATTGCAAAATTGAACTTACCAAAACAAGCAAATGGCAGTGTGGCCTTTATGATTTGCGCCCTTGCCTTGATTACGGTGTTGAAAGCTATGATAACTCCGCATTCTTTATCCGTTTTGCTAAAGATGTAACTATCAGAAAGACAAAAACACGCTGGGGTAATCTTTGCGATAATTATAAATATGCAATTGACGCTAAAAATGTAGAAAATCTGTTACTTTCGGATTTTGACGGTCACAGTGTTGATGAAAGTATGGATGATTATAAGCTTGATAATGTAAGTCTTATTAAATAATAAATTTAAGTGGGGGTATATAATTATGGTAGAATTAAGAGGATTTAAAGTAAACAGCCTTGAAGTTGAAAACAGAGCAGTTCCGGGAACTGAACTTAAACTTCAAAATCAGGTTAAGTATAATGTAAATTATATGGATGGCGAAAAGAAGTGTATCGGCCTTTTGGAACTTCGTGTGCTTGATGCCGATCATCAACCGTTTAATGTTAAAATTGATGCAGTTGCCGAATTTTCATACGGTGAGGCTGATGAAAAGCCGGAAATTCACACCGCTTCTTTTGACCAGCTGTTTCCTTTTATAAGAGAAATTATACATAATGTAACGGGATATACCGGTATGCCGGGCCTTCTTATTCCTATTATTAAGCTTAATAAGGATACTGTTAAGGTCGGCGGACCGTCAGGTGAAAATTCGCCGTTAAATTAAAATGTGCAAAGAAAAAAGCAGGCTCGTTGAGCCTGCTTTTTAATGTTATTCTTATTAGTTAAAATTAAGCGTTAACCTTTTTTGCAAGGTTGCTCTTCTTTCTTGCTGCACAGTTCTTGTGGATGAGGTTGTTAGCAGCAGCCTTGTCAATCTTCTTAACTGCGTCTTTAACAAGTGCGTCCTTATCAGCTGCGTTTGTTTCAATAGCAACATTGGCCTTTTTGATAGCTGTCTTAAGTGCTGAATTAGCAGCCTTGTTAGCAGCAGCCTTCTTTGCGTTAACCTTAACTCTCTTCTTTGCTGACTTAATGTTTGGCATCTTTTTCACTCCTTTAATATCGTGATGTGTATATACGGGAATACTATTCCCTTGTGTTCTAATGCTTAAACATATTATCACAAAGTTTTTAAAATTGCAAGTATTTTTTTACTTTTGGGCATACTTTTATTAAAAAAACTTTGATTTTAGGTGATTTTTATGGAAATTCGCACTGATTTAGCGGTTGAATCATATGAAAACGGCGGCAAAACTCTTATTGACGGTGTTAAGGTTGAAGAAAATGAAAATGTAACCGTTGTGTCTGTGCTTAATAATAACGGAGCGGCGGCACTCGGTAAACCCGTTGGCAAATACATTACTTATTGTGCTGACACTTCGCTTGATGATACACAGATTTTTGACGGCAGGCTTGACGATTTATCAAAAATATTATCCTCCCTTTTACCCTCGGGCGTTAACAGCGTTCTTGTAGCCGGGCTTGGCAATAGCGATATTACGGCAGATGCACTCGGCCCAAAGGCAGTTAATTATGTTCTTGCCACCCGCCATATTATAAATGATTTAAGTGAAAATAATGATTACTTTTCTCAATTTTTTAATGTATCATCTATTTCAACCGGTGTGCTTGGTGATACAGGGATTGAATCTGCCGAAATTATAAAAGGTGTGGCAAATCAAATAAATCCCGATTGCGTAATAGTAGTTGATGCACTTTCGGCTTCATCTTCTTCCCGCTTGGGTACTACCGTTCAGCTTTCGGATGTCGGCATTGCTCCAGGTTCGGGTGTCGGAAATCACAGATATGAAATATCAAAGCAAACTTTGGGTGTTCCTGTTATTTCAATCGGTATACCCACTGTTGTATCAACTTCCGTAATTTGCGGCAATGATGATTCATCTGCAATGTTTGTAACGCCCCGTGAAATTGATAGAATAATTGAGCATGGCGCAAAGCTTATCGGTATGACTGTAAATATGTGCCTTCAAAAAAATATTGACGCAAAAGATTTATTTTCTTTGGTTGGGTGATATATTTCACTTTTTTTCGCCATATATATTAGGTATAAAATAATATATATTATTGGTGAAGATATGAAAAAGGAAATATATACTTTGATAATTAAATCCGTATTGGCTATTTGCATAACTGCCGTTGTGATAACCGTTCTGCCTAAAAGTTCTGTTATTGATAACACTAAATCAATTGATGTGTTTTCACCTGCACAAATTGTTTCTTCTATTAAAAATAAGCGCAGCAATAAAAACAGCACCGCCCAAAAAACAACGAAAAGCAAAGAAAATAATGAAAGCACCGTTTCCGAGCAGCAGGTTTCCTCCGATATAACTGCAGTCCCGTCTGATATTCAGGAACTTATGGACAAAGCTCAAAAAAAATTATCTAAAGAAAAGAAAATCGGCAAAACTACCGAAGAAGCGTATTTCGGCGGAGGAACACTTGTTAAAAGCGGAAATATCGAACTTCAAAGCAAAATACCCGAAAATTTTTATAAGGTGGATGCTGATAAATTACTTGAGCAAAAAGCAGATTTAAAAATTAAAGATGCTTCAAAACCAACCGTTTTGATTTATCACACGCATACTACCGAATCATATTCACTTTTGGATGTTGGTTATTACACCGGCTCACTTGATACCCGTTCCAAAAAAGCTGATAGAAATATGGTGCGTGTAGGTGATGATTTGTGTAAATATCTTAATGATTTGGGTATAAACACAATTCACGATACAGAAATTCACGATGAAGATTATACCGGTGCGTATAAGCATTCACGCAAATCTGTTTTGAAATATCTTGAAGAATATCCTACGATTGATATTACTATTGATGTTCACCGTGACGATATAACATATCAAAACAAAACAAAGGTTAAGCCAACCGCAACAATTGCGGGTAAAAAAGCGGCACGAATGATGATTATAGCCGGGGCGGAATACGGCTCTGTTAAAAATTATCCAACCTGGGAATATAATTTGCGTTTCGATTTAGCTGTTCAAAATAAGGTTAATAATATGTATCCTTCGCTTATGCGCCCAATACTTTTTGCCGAGCGTAAATATAATATGGATTTAACCCATAATTCTTTTCTGCTTGAAATAGGAACTGATGCAAACACTCTTGATGAAGCAACATACTCGGCACGCTTGTTTGCCACTGCACTTGCCCAACTTTTAAAGGATGATTATATTGAAAAATAAAATGAAGGTAGTTTTAATATTTATGATGTCAGCAGTTACATTAACTGTGGGAATATCGCTTGCTTATTACAATACTTGCTCTTTGGCATTTGATACCGAGCCGGTTATTGCTTCCGTTGATGATGATAATATTACTTTTTTGGATTTTTCTGTATCCCGTAAAGAATTAAAGAAAATAAAAAAGGATATAGAAAACATTCTGCCTAAAGAATCAATAAATATGTAATTTGCTATACTATTATAATAAGGGTAATTTAATTTGCCCTTATTATTTTTTGCCTAAAAGTCGGACAAACTACATCATTTAGTGCATTATATATAATGTATATAATATATATAGTGAACACGGTATTTTGCTGAAAATGGAACGCTTGGTAGGGTGTGACAAAACCAGTTGACAAAGGAAGAAATAGGTGGTAATATGTGAAAGTCGCAAGAAAAGAGCGGCGAGCAAAAGTACAAGATTTCAGAAGTTTGAGAGACAGCGAAAAAGTTTTTCAAAAAAACTTAAAAAAGGTGTTGACAAACGAAAGAAGTTGTAGTATAATTGCAAAGCACTTGAGAGAGACGAGCGGGAGCGAGTCGCTTGAGAGTGAAGAAATAGGACCTTGAAAATTAAACAACGACGAGATAAAAAGGAACCCGATAAGATTCAAAAGAGTTTTATCTGTACTCGTATCATAAAGATACAAACAGTGATTGCGAACTAGTGTTCGAGAGAGCAAAAGTTCTTGAAATGATTAGTTCGTTTCCGAGAGGGAACGATTTAATACAATTGTTTTAAGAGTTTGATCCTGGCTCAGGACGAACGCTGGCGGCGTGCCTAACACATGCAAGT